>Ga0307946_1000091_pt1 | contig 51276 bp, 43 predicted proteins | sample OrgLakmetagen230_FD_203153 | JGI IMG/M metagenome (GOLD analysis project Ga0307946, IMG submission 203153) | Saline water microbial communities from Organic Lake, Antarctica - #230 | ecosystem: Environmental > Aquatic > Non-marine Saline and Alkaline > Saline | place: Antarctica: Organic Lake...
TCAGGGCGCGTCCGACAGCCACCTGCTGGCGCTGCCCGCCGGACAGCTCGCCCGCCGGCTGGTTGCGTTTCTCGGCCAGGATCGGGAACAGGCCAAAGACCTGGTCCTTGGTCTCCTCGATCTCGTCATCCCTGCGGATGAAGGCCCCCATTTCGAGGTTCTCCTCCACGGTCAGCGAGACGAAGACGTTGCGGTTCTGCGGCACGAAGGCCATGCCCGCAGGGACCCGGTCCTGCGGGGCGAGTTTGGTGATGTCGCGGCCGTCCAGCGTGATCGTGCCCTCGCGCAGGTCGAGCATGCCGAAGACGGCCTTCATCGCCGTCGACTTGCCGGCACCGTTCGGGCCGACCACGACGGCGATCTCGCCTTGTTCCACGGTGATGGTGCAGTCGTGGATGATGTCCGCGCCGCCATATCCGCAGGTCATGCCGGTCGCGCTCAGGAAGCTCATGCCGGCGCCTTCCGCTCGTGCTTGCGGCCCGTGCCGAGATAGGCCTCGATGACATCCTCGTTGGTCTTGACCTCCTCGATGGTTCCTTCGGTGAGCAGCTTGCCATCGGCCATGACGATGACGGGGTCGCACAGGCCCGCGATGAAATCCATGTCGTGCTCGATCAGGCAGAAGGTATAGCCGCGCTCCTCGTTGAGGCGCTTGATCGAGGTGGAGATGGTCTTCAGAAGGGTGCGGTTCACGCCGGCGCCGACCTCGTCCAGAAAGACGATCTTGGCATCGACCATCATCGTGCGGCCCAGTTCCAGCAGCTTTTTCTGGCCGCCCGAGAGATTGCCGGCGAGTTCGTCCTTCAGGTGGCCGATCTCCAGGAACTCGACCACCTCCAGCGCCCGCTCGCGGTTCTTCGCCTCGACCTCCCTGACCCGGCCGAAACTGAACCAGCTGTGGCGCAGTTGCTCGCCCGGCTGGTCGCCGGGGACGACCATCAGGTTTTCCAGTACGGTCAGCGTCGAGAATTCATGCGCGATCTGGAAGGTGCGCAGAAGCCCCTTGTGGAAGAGCTCGTGCGGCTGCAGGCGCGTGACGTCCTCGCCGTCCAGATAGATGGTGCCGGCGGAGGGCGGGAACACGCCCGCGATGATATTGAACAGCGTCGTCTTGCCGGCACCGTTGGGGCCGATCAGCCCGGTGATCGAGCCCGTCTCGATCGACAGTGAGACGCCGTCCACCGCGCGAATGCCGCCAAAGTTCTTGGCGACGTTTTCGACTGTAATCATTCAATAAATCCCGGTCATGTCATGCTTGCCGGCAAGGAAGGAACGGCGAGGGATCGAGATCCCCGGCCGTTCCCGTGACTGGCAGCCCGTCCTCCGGTGATGCGCTCAGTGGTACATCACGGTTTCGAACTTGCCGTCCCTGACCTCGGTCTCGCGGAAGCTGCCGGCGGACTCGCCCGGCTCGATCAGCTCCAGCGCGGTGCCGCCGACATAGTCGATCTCACCGCCATCGGCCAGAATCTGCAGGCCCTTGGCAAGCTCGCCCGGGAAGATCTGCACGCCCGGGGCATTGGCCACGTCGAACATCCTGTCCTTGTAGACGGCGCTGTCGGTCGACCCGGCCGCCTGCATGGCGAGCAGTATCAGCGCCGAGGCGTCGTAGGCCTCCGGCACATACGGGTCATCGCCCTTGAACTCCTTGCCCTCGGTCAGCTCGGCCATCATCGCGGCCCCCGGGCTGTCGGTGCCCGGATTGGTGCCGATGGAGCCGTCCAGCGCGGTGCCGAAGTTATCGGTCAGCGCCTCGCCGACCATGCCGTCCGGCAGCACGAACCTGCCGAAGGCGCCGGTATCGAGCGCGGCCTGGATGATGCCCTTGCCGCCCTGGTCGAGGTACCCGGCCACGATCAGCACATCGCCCCCGGCCGACGCCAGCGTGCCGACCTCGGCCGAGTAGTCGGCCTTGCCGTCCTCATGCGCCGCAACGGCGGTGATCTCACCACCCTTGGCCTCGAAGGCCGACTGGATCGCATCGGCGAGACCCTTGCCATAATCGTTGTTGGTGTAGGTCAGCGCGGCCGAGCCGATGTCGCGGCGTTCCAGAATGTCGGCAATGATCTGGCCCTGACGCGCATCCGACGGGGCCGTGCGGAAGAAATAGCCGTCATCCTCCATCGTCGACAGCGCCGGCGAGGTCGCCGACGGCGAGATCATGACGATGCCGTTCGCCCGCACGACGTTGTTGAGCACCGCCGTGGTGGCCCCCGAGCAGGTCGCCCCGTTGATGCCGTGGACGCCCTCGGACGTCACCAGACGATCGGCCGCGGCCGAGGCGGCGGCGGCGTCGATGCAGGTGCTGTCGGCGCGGACCGAGACGACCTCGCGGCCACCGAGGAACACGCCGCTGTCGGACACCTCCTGGATCGCCATTTCGCCGCCCATGGCCATCGGCCTGACAAGCGACTCGGTCGGGCCGGTAAAGCCCTGCAACATTCCGATCTTCACCGGATCCTGCGCAAAGGCGCTCGTCGCTCCGACCGTCGAGAACGCGGCCGACAAGAGTATGGCATAGAGATTTCTCATTGGTGGACCTTCCCTGTGGTTATGGGTTCTTGTTCTATGGACTCACAGTATACATACCAAAAGACATGTTTCTACCCATCCTGACTGACGTTCCCCGGATGATCGAGGCTACCGCATAGCGGCTGCACCCGGATCGGAAGCTTGATCATCTCCTCGTCCTTGAGCGCGTGCGGTGACGGAATTCCGGATGGTGTTCCGGTTGTTCGAGGCCGCCGTGAACGCCACGAGGGCCACCGGCCGGATCCGGGCCTGCACATCGCGCGTCAGGCCGGAAATCGCGTTATGCGCCTCGTCGACGATCATCAGCGGTCGCTGGTGATACAGAAGATTGGCGAAGGAAAACCTCACCGCGCCCTCGTTTTCGAGCAAAATACCAAGACATGAAATGATATCGTGCGGGTCGTCTGAAAAGCGATATCCCGTTCAGCCCGGGGAGGTCCGCAAGGCCGGGAGGCCGACGCCAGTCGCCTGAAAACCACCGTCCGGGGCAATCGTCTGCCCCGTGACATAGCTCGCCTTGTCCGAACACAGGAAGACGATGACGCTGGCGATTTCATCTTCGCTGCCGTAGCGGTTCAACGGGATCGCGTCATGATAGGCATCGATGATGGCCTGGCTGTGAACGGCCAGCGCCAGTTTGGTCCGCACGGGGCCCGGTGCGACGCAATTGGCGCGGATGCCATACTCCCCGAGTTCCGCCGCCTGTTGCTGGGTCAGGTGAATGACCGCCGCTTTCGAGGTGCCATAGGCGACCCGCAGGGTGGAGGCCCGCAGGCCGGAAATCGAGGCGACGTTGACGATCGCCCCGCAGGTCTCGCGCAAGTGCGGGATCGCGGCCTGCGAACACAGGAACGCGCCATCAAGGTTCGTCGCCATCACCTCGCGCCACCGCGCGAAGGTGGTGTCCTCGATGGGCCCGAAATCGGCGATGCCGGCATTGTTCACCAACGCATCGATGCGGCCCAGACCATCGGCGCATTCGGCCATCATGGCCGCGACCTCGTCAGGTTTGGACACATCGCAAATCACCGGCAGGACGCCGTCCAGTTGCGCGGCCTCATCCATCAAGGCCGCGCCATCGCGGTCGATCATGGCGACCTTGCGCCCCTCGGCCAGAAACTGCTTTGTGGTGGCCAGTCCGATCCCCCGGGCCGCGCCGGTGACGAGGGCTGTTTTCTGTGTCATCTCAAGACCTTCCTGCAGTACCGTTGCATGTTCACTGCGGCGTTCCGAGCAGCAGCAGGGAAAGCCGGGGATAAAGCCCGATCACGGCCAGTCCCACGAGGGACGTCACGAGGAACGGCAAGGCGCCGCGCGCGATTTTCTCGATGGAGATTTGCGTCACGTTGGCGGCCACGTAAAGGTTGATACCCACGGGCGGCGTGATCAGCCCGATGGCAAGATTGACCATGACCAACACCCCGAACCAGACCGGATCCCATCCCAGTTCGCGCACGACCGGAAGAAAGATCGGCAACGATATGAACATGACGGTGACCGCATCCATGAACATGCCGGCCACCAGCAGGATCACCATGATCACGAGGAGGATCACGACCTCGTTGTCGCTCAGGCCCAGCAAGGCGCCGGAATACGTGCCGATCAGGTCCTCGACCGTGACAACCCAGCCGAACAGGCTTGCATAGGCGACGATCAGCATGACCGTGGCCGATGACGCGGCCGCGTTGCTCAGGCTGTCATAGAGGCCGCGGATGCTGAGCGTGCCGTAAGCCAGCCACCCCACCGCAAGCGCATAGACCGTCGCGACCAGTGCGGCCTCGGTCGGGGTGAACACGCCCGAGTAGATCCCGCCAAGGATGACCACCGGGGTCATCAGCCCCCAGAAGCTGTCCTTGAAGGACAGCCACAGCCGGACGGGATAGGGCTTGTCGGCGTTCGGCATGGGAAACAGCGTCTCCAGCGCGCCGGTGCCGCGGACCTTTGCAAAGGGCAGCGTCAGCAGCATCATCGCGCCCATGAACACGCCGGGCAGGATGGCGGCCAGAAAAAGCTTCGAGATCGAGGTCTCGGCGATGACGCCGTAGATCACCAGGCCGATGGAGGGCGGGATGACGATGGACAGCGCCGCACCGGTACAGACCAGCCCCGCAGCATAGGGGCGGGAATAGCCGTCCTCTTCCATGCCCTTGATGATCATCGGTCCGATGGCTGCGACCGATGCCGGGCCGGAGCCGCTGACCGCCCCCCAGAACAGGCACACGACCGTGCCGACAACCCCCATGCCGCCCGGCGTGCTGCCCACGAGGACGCGAAAGAACCGGATCATGCGCTCGGCGATGCCAAGCGATCCCATCAGGGTGCCTGCCAGAATGAAGAACGGGATCGCCAGAAGCGAAAACTTCGCCACCCCCGTCGCGATCAGGTCGCCGGCCAGATCGAAGCCGAAGCCGATCTGCCACATGGCATACATCGCCGAAAGGCCCAGGGAGAAGGCGACGGGCACACGAATGGCGATCAGGATGAAAAACAGGGCGATCATCTGGGTGCCCGCCGGCCATGAGGCGAGCAGGTCAGACATCCGGAAGCCCGGTGTCGTCCACACCGCCCCGCATGACGTCGATCGCGTGCTGCAAGTAGCGGATCAGGACAAGCGCAAAGCCGAAGGGCACGCCGATCTGGTAATACCATGCCGGCAGGCCCAACCCGTATGACCGGATGCCGCTGTCGATCATGTTGATCACGGATTGCCACGAAAACCATGCGGACATCGCCAAAAGGCCCAACGAAAGCAGCAGCGATATCAGGAATACGACGCGCTGAAGCGCAGGCGGCAGCATGTCGTGCACAAGCGTCACCGCCAGATGATCACCCCGGCGGGCGGCCACCGCCGCACCGAAGACGGTCAGCAACAGAAAACCGTTGGTCAAGAGCTCTTCGGTCACGGCCAGCGAATAGTTCGTGCCGTAACGGACAACCACATTGGCAAAGCCAAGAAAGGTCATGGCCAGAAAAAGCACCGCGCAGATGATTTTTTCCGCCTCGCGCAGAATGAAAGACATCGCCTCTCCAGACGGTCGCGGATTCCAGACGAACAGGCACGCCCGGACGCACCTGGCGTGCAGGAAGACAACGGATCAGTCGGTCGCCGCGATCGTCTCCTCGAACGCGTTGACGATGTCCTCGCCAACCTTGGCGGCCCACGCGTCATAGGCGGGTTTCGTCGCCGCCTTGAACGCGTCCAGCTCGTCGGCGGACGGCTCATAGACTTCCATGCCCTTTTCCCTCAGGAACGCCACCCCGGTTTCGGTCGCCTCGCGCGAGATGTCGCGCTGATAGGCCATCGCCTCTTGCGCGGCATCCCGGAATTTTTCCTGCGTCCCGGCCTCAAAGCCGTCCCACTTGTCCTGACTGATGCCGATGAAGATCGGGTCATAGGAATAGTGCCAGGTGGTCAGGTATTTCTGCACCTCGTAGACCTGCTGCGGTATGATGACCGCGCCGATGGGGTTTTCCTGCCCGTCGACAACACCCTGCTGCAGGGCCGTGATCGTCTCGCCCCACTGCATCTGCTGGGGGTTGGCGCCAAGCGCGTTCATCACGTCGATATACATCGGGCCCGCCACCCGCATGTTCAGCCCCTTCATGTCCTCGGGGGATGTGATGGGCCGAACATTGTTGGTGACCTCGCGAAAGCCGTTCTCTCCCCAGGCCAGCACCACGATGCCCTTTTCGCCGAGGATCTCCGACAGCATCTCGCCCGGCGACCCTTGGGTCGTGGCATCTACCTGCTCGTAGTTCGAATAAAGGTAGGGCAGAGAGAACGCGGCCATTTCCGGCACGAGCGGGGTCACGTTGATCGCCGATGTGACCACCATGTCAAGCGCGCCGCGACCGACCATTTCAGCCTGACGCATCTGGTCCCCGCCTGAAAGCTGCGCATTGGGGAAAACGCGCACGCTGATGTCACCCTCCGTGGCCTCCGAAATCAGCTCCGCGAATTTTTCCGCGCCCTTGTGCCAGGTCGTGGTGTCCCCGGTATTATGCGACAGGCGCAGCTCTTCCGCCGCTGCCCCGCCGACCATAAGCGCACCGGCCAGCGCGGACGCCAACGCGGATTTTCCGAATTTCGAGATTGTCATGTCTTCCTCCCTGACGTTCACCCTGTGACGGGCCGAAATCGCGCTGTCCTCATCAACGCATCATGATGCATATATTGGAACATTATTGCCAACAAGGATAATGAAGGCTTGCAGAACGCCCCAAACGTCAGGATCCTCGGGCAGTGTGAGGAGCATCAAGGGGGAAGATGTTGACGTCTGTTTGGGTCACAATACGGAGCCAGGGTAAAACCCTTCGGCGGATCAAGGGGGCCGTGGCCCGATCCCACGCCGGACGCGCGGAATAGTGACATAATGGAGGAACGGATGACCGACGCGCAAATCATCGGCTGGGGGCACACCGCCTTTGGCAAATCGGACCTGCCCGATACCGAGGCCTTGATGGCCGACGCTGTCTCCGAGGCGCTCGGTCATGCGGGGATCGCCCCGGAAGATGTCGATGGGTTGTTTGTGGGGGTCTTCAATAACGGGTTTTCAAAGCAGGATTTTCAGGGCGGGCTTGTGGCGATGGGCGATGACCGCTTTGCCCACACACCGGCCACGCGCTATGAGAATGCCTGCGCCACCGGATCGGCGGCGCTCTACGGGGCGATGGATTTCATCGCGGCGGGACGTGGCCGGATCGCGCTGGTGATCGGTGCCGAAAAGATGACGGCCACGCCGAACCCGGAGGTGGGCGACATCCTGCTGGGGGCAAGCTATCGCAAGGAGGAGGCCGGCATCGAGGGCGGTTTCGCCGGTCTCTTCGGCCAGATCGCCGGCAATTACTTTCAACGCCATGGGGATCATTCGGAAGAACTGGCGATGATCGCCGCAAAGAACCATTCCAACGGCATGGCCAACCCCTATGCCCATATGCGCAAGGATTTCGGCAAGGACTTCTGCAACACGGTGTCCGACAAGAACCCTCTTGTCGCCGGGCCGTTGCGCCGAACCGATTGCTCGCTGGTCTCCGACGGCGCGGCCGTTCTGGTTCTGGCCGATCCCGACACGGCCGCCGAGATGAGCCGCGCGATCGCCTTTCGGTCCCGTGCGCATGCCAATGAGATCATGGCGTTGTCGCGGCGTGACGTGCTGGAGTTTTCGGGCGCGCGCCGGGCGTGGTCCGAGGCGCTGGAGGGCGCGCGGATCACGCTGGACGACCTGTCGCTGGTGGAGACGCATGACTGCTTCACCATCGCTGAATTGCTGGAATACGAGGCGATGGGTTTGGCCGAACGCGGCCAGGGTGGGCGCGTCATCCGTGAGGGGATCACGGCAAAGGATGGCAAGCTGCCGGTCAACGCCTCGGGCGGTCTGAAGGCCAAGGGTCACCCCGTCGGGGCGACCGGCGTGTCGATGCATGTGATGGCCGCGATGCAACTGTCGGGCGATGCGGGGGACATGCAGATCCCCGATGCAAGGCTTGCCGGCGTGTTCAACATGGGCGGTGCCGCCGTCGCCAATTATGTCTCGATCCTGGAACGCGTGAAATGACGATTGACCTGTCCAACGGCGTGACCCCGGTTTCCACGCGGGTGATGAACCTCGCGCATTTCCTGACGCAAAGCGCGCGGCGTCACCCCGACGAGATCGGTTTTGTCTGGGGCGACCGGACCTGGACCTGGGCGGAGATGGAGGCCCGATCGGCCGCGTTCGCGGCCGCGCTCAGCACGCGTTACGGGCTGCGCAAGGGCGACCGCGTTCTGGTGCAGTCGGCCAACAACAACCAGATGTTCGAAGCGATGTTCGCCTGCTGGCGGATCGGTGCCATCTGGGTGCCCGCGAATTTCCGGCAATCCCCGGACGAGATCGGCTGGCTCGCGCAAAGCGCGCAGGCGCGCGCGCTGATACACGGGGCCGAGTTTCCCGACCACGCCGCCGCCTGCGGGAATATCGGTTGTTGCATCACCATCGGCGGGTCCGGCGCGGATGAGTACGAGACCCTGATCGCCGATCACATCGGCCAGACGCCACCGGAGGTCGAGGTTGGACGCGACGATCCGGCGTGGTTCTTCTTCACCTCGGGCACCACCGGACGGCCCAAGGCCGCGATCCTGACGCATGGGCAACTGGCCTTCGTGGCCACCAATCACCTTTGCGACCTGATGCCGGGAACCGGACCCGAGGACGCCTCGATCGTTGTGGCGCCGCTTTCGCACGGGGCGGGGATTCATCAGCTCGCGCAGGTGGCCCACGGGGTCAAGACGATCCTGCCCGCGGCGGCGAAGTTCGATCCTGCCGAGATCTGGCGCCTGATCGAGACATGGCGCGTGACCAATGCCTTCACCGTGCCCACGATACTCAAGCGTCTGGTCGAGCATCCGTCAGTGGACGCGCACGATCATTCCAGCCTGCGCTATGTGATCTATGCCGGTGCGCCGATGTATCGCGCCGATCAGATCCGCGCATTGCAGGTTCTGGGCCCGAAGCTTGTGCAGTATTTCGGCCTTGGCGAGGTTACCGGCAACATCACGGTATTGCCCCCAGCCGAGCACCATGTCGATGACGCCACCATGCGCGTGGGCACTTGCGGCGTGGCGCGCACCGGCATGCAGGTGCAGATTCAAGGCACCGATGGCGCGGAAGTTGCGACCGGCGATACCGGAGAGATCGCCGTCATCGGTCCCGCCGTCTTTGCAGGCTATTTCGACAATCCCGAAGCCAACGAGAAGAGCTTTCGCAACGGCTGGTTTCTGACCGGCGATCTCGGGCACATGGACGACAACGGGTTCGTTTATCTGACCGGCCGCGCCTCGGACATGTATATCTCGGGCGGCTCGAACATCTATCCGCGCGAGATCGAGGAAAAGATCCTGCTGCATCCCGACATTTCCGAAGTGGCCGTGCTGGGCATGCCCGATCCGGTCTGGGGCGAGATCGGGGTTGCTGTTTGTGTGGCCCGCGAGGGCGGTTCGCCGGATGCGCAGGCGCTGCTCGACTGGCTGGACGGCAAGCTGGCACGCTACAAGACGCCACACCGCGTGGTGTTCTGGGACGAGATGCCGAAATCGGCCTATGGCAAGATCACCAAGAAGATGATCCGCGAAGCGCTCGTCGAACGGGGCGAACTGCCCGCCGTTACCAGAACCTGATGACCGCGCCGCGGCATCTGTCCCATCCCGGCCCGCGCAACCCGTCGCGATATACCGCGACGCCTTGTCTGGCGCATCCCGTATCATTGCGGTTGCGGGCCGGGATGACCTTCGATCAGGCGGTGACGGCCGCCTTTGCCGAGGCGGGGTTCGACGCGGGGTATGTCACGCTGAAAGATGCACGCTTTGCGCATCTCGCCTATGTCATTCCCGGAAAGGCCCCCGGCGATGGCCGGGCCGCATGGTATTGTTCCGTCCCCGCACTCGACGATGCCACGGTATCCCTGGCCGGGCTGCATCTGGGCCAAAGATCCGGAACCGCCGTTCAGCATTGTCACGGGCTCTGGTCTGCGGCGGACGGGCGCTCCCGCATGGGGCACATGCTTTTGTCCGACTCCACGCTGGCCGACACCACGATCGCCGAGGGCTGGGGCCTGCAAGGTGCCGCCTTGCATGTCCTGCAGGACCCGGAAACCGGTTTCGATCTTTTCGCACCGGTCAAGACGAAGACGGTCGAAAAGCCCAATGCGGTCCTGAGTACCCTGCGCCCCAACGAAGACCCTCACGCAGTGCTGGAGGAGATCGCCGCGCAGGCCGGAATCCGCACGGGCGTGCTTGCGGGGGTCGGCAGCCTTGTTGACACGCATTTCACCGCGGGCACACTCGAGAGCTACGCGACCGAGATGTTGATCCGCTCCGGCCAGCTTGACAACGGGGCCGCCGAGCTGAGCGTGGCATCCGTCGGATTTGACGCCGTGCCCAGATGCGGCTCCCTGGCGCGCGGCGCAAATCGCATCTGTATTACCGCCGAAATCCTGATGATCGGCTCGTAACACCAACGGCCTTGATGACTGGGTGTTCTGGTGTAATCGCGGGTTGCGATTGACTGGATTGCGTCGAGGTCTCAGGCTTGGCAATAGGTTTCACTTGCAGTGAGCCGTCCTCGAAAGCGCATGCAAAGACTTGGAGGGTCAGCGCGAAAGGCCGTTGGTATTGCGATAGGTATGTCTTCCAGCCGATCGTTGCCTTCGATGGCGACGGACGGCTCGTCGGGGTTTTCCTCCGCCGCGGGGGCAGGCCGAGACCCACGTAAAGGCGTGGAAAACCCATCTCGCCTTGGGCCGGATCTCGTGCTCGAAGGCCCACGCCAACCTGATGCGGCTGATGTTGCCCGGTGCCGCCGACTGGATGTGGTGAACATTGCGCGATTGGCGAGCACGAACCCACCCGATCGCCCTGCGCGCACCGACTATTTGAGGGGCGCACCTCATTTATTTATGATACCACGGATCATCCGGAAAGCGCGGAGTACCGGCCATGAAGCCCACCGTCCACGATATCGCCAAGCAGGCCGGGGTCAGCCTGGCCACGGTGGATCGGGTGCTGAACGCCCGCCCCGGCGTCCGCGAGCGCACCATCGCCAAGGTGCAGGCGGCTGTCGAGCAATTGGGGTATATCCGCGACAACCACGCAGCGAATCTGGCCCGGCAGCGGCAGTACAGTTTTGCCATCGTCCTGCCCGAAGGCCCCAGCCAGTTTGCCGACACGCTGCGCGATGCGCTGAACGAGGCCTATGGATCGCCCATCGCGGACCGGATGCTGCTGAGCCTCGTGACGGTGCCCGGCAACGACCCGCACGCTATCGTGCGGGCGCTGCAGGGGCTGGATACGGCCCGGTTCGACGGTGTTGCGCTGATGGTTCCGGAAACACCGCAGGTGCGCGATGCGGTTGCGCGACTGAAGGATGCGGGGCTGGCGGTGGTCACGCTGGTGTCGGATCTGCCCAACAGCCGCCGGGATCATTTCATTGGTATCAACAGCTTGGCGGCGGGGCGCACCGCAGGTCTGCTGATGGGGCGGTTCGTGCGCGACCCCGGCGACATTGTCGTGGTGACCAATTCCATGCGATCGCGCGACAGCCTGGAACGGCGCCTCGGGTTCGATGACGTGATGGCGGCGGATTTTCCGGCGCTGCGGGTTCTGCCATCGGTCGAGTCGCATGACGACCCGCAGCGCATGGAGGCCGTGATCGCAGAGATCACGCGCACCCGCCATGCGCTGCGCGGAGTCTATTCGATGGGGCCGGGCAACACCGCCCTGTTGCGCGCGCTGCGGGACAGCGGGCGCTTGCGGGATCTGGTCGTGATCGCCCATGAGCTGACCCCTGTCACCCGTGCTGCGCTGGCCGCGGACGAGGTGGCGGCGGTGATCGCGCAGAATGTGGGGCATCTGGTGCGCAGCGCGCTGCGGGTGCTGCGCAACCTGACCGACGATCTGCCGATCTTCGAGGCGCAGGAACGGGTGCGGATCGAGATCGTTCTGCGAGAGAACATGTCCTGATCCCGCCCCGCTGATTCGCCAGACACGCCCCGCGCGGGGCTGCACGGGTTGGCCCGGCATGGTGCGCAACGCCCGCCCGCGCGTTTCAACCCGGCGATTATACTCTTGATTTCAGGCCTGAAACAGCTTTTCCGGGACGTCTGAAGGGTGCGGGCGTTCAATTTAAATCTTGTAAAGAGGTACGTCCCTCAGACGAAAATATTTCACTGCCGCGGCGAACTAGGCGGCGGTGTGACGCCTTGGAGGCCGGGCGTCCTTGATACGGGAGGAGACAACCCATGAAGAAGATCCATCTTCTGGCGGCAACCGCGATGGTCGCGGCATCCGGGCTGGCCGCCAATGACGCCCGCGCGGCCGATCTGACCCTGTGCTGGGCGGCCTGGGATCCGGCCAACGCGCTGGTGGAACTCAGCAAGGATTTCGAAGCGCAGTCGGGCCATGACATGAGCTTCGAGTTCGTGCCGTGGCCGAATTTCGCGGCCCGCATGCTCAACGAACTGAACTCGCGCGGGCAGCTGTGCGATCTAATGATAGGCGACAGCCAGTGGATCGGTCTCGGGGCCGAAGCCGGACATTACATCAAGATGAACGAGTTCTTCGAAGCCAATGGCATCTCGATGGATGATTTCATCCCCGCCACGGTCACCGGCTATGCGGAATGGCCCAAGGGCACGCCGAACTACTGGGCACTGCCCGCCTATGCCGATGTCGTGGGCTGGACCTATCGCAAGGACTGGTTCGCGCGGCCCGATCTGCAGGCTGCGTACAAGGAGGAATACGGGCGTGACCTGCGCGTGCCGGAAACGCTGGCGGAATTGAGGGACATCGCCGCATTCTTCCAGGGCCGCGAAGTCGACGGCACCACGGTCTACGGTGCCGCCATCTATTCCGAGCGCGGCTCGGAAGGGATCACCATGGGTGTCACCAACGCGCTCTACAATTACGGGTTCCAATATGACGACCCCGACAACCCTTATCACATGGACGGGTTCGTGAATTCCGACGGCGCGGTCGCCGGGCTGGAGTATTACAAGGACCTCTACGAGTGCTGTACGCCGCCGGGGTCGTCGGACTGGTACATGTCGGAAACCATCGACGCCTACAAATCCGGGCAGACGGCGTTCCAGATGAACTTCGCCTTCATCTGGCCGGGTGTGGATGCAGATCCGAATGTGGGTGGCGACAATTCGGGCTATTTCGCCAATCCCGCGGGTCCCGCGGGGCAGTTTGCGCAGCTGGGCGGTCAGGGCATCTCGGTGGTGTCCTATTCCGACAACCAGGAGGCGGCACTGGACTACATCAAATGGTTCGCGCAACCCGAGATCCAGCAACGCTGGTGGGACATGGGCGGCGCGCCCGCGCTGCGGTCTGTGGTCGAGGCCCCCGATTTCGCCGATAGCGAGCCTTATGCGCAGGCGTTCCTGGACTCGATGGCGATCGTCAAGGACTTTTGGGCCGAACCGACCTATGCCGAACTTCTTCTGTCCATGCAGGAGCGTGTGCACAACTATGTCGTCGCGGGCCAGGGCACGGCACAAGAGGCGCTTGACGGTCTGGTCCGCGACTGGACCGAGGTGTTCGAGGACGACGGCAAGCTCTGAAGATCCTGCCCGACGGTGGGTGCCGGCAAAGGCCGGCGCCCCCCATGGCCCTCACCCGACATTGCGGAAAAGGACGAAGTTTCATGCCAGAGACGGCAATGGACCGCGCGGCGCGTGCCACCCCGCCCCGGATGGCGCGCAGGATCAGGGGCCTGTCGGACCGGGCTGTGGCATGGGTTTTCGTGGCCCCCACCGTGTTCCTGCTGCTGGCGGTCAACATCTTTCCCCTGATCTGGACGATCCGGCTGAGCTTTACAAATTTCCGCGCCAACCGGCCCAATGCCGAGGTGTCATCGGTGGGCTTTCGCAACTACGAACGCATCCTGACCGACCCCGATGTCTGGCAGACCATGCAGGCCACGGCGCATTTCCTGTTCTGGACGCTGTTCTTTCAGGTGCTGATCGGGTTTGCGCTGGCATGGCTGATCAACGCGAAATTCCGCGGCAGCAATTTCTGGACCACGGTGATCGTGCTGCCGATGATGCTCAGCCCGGCGCTGGTGGGCAATTTCTGGACCTTCCTTTACCAGCCGCAAATCGGGCTTTTCAATTACGTCGTGGCCTTCTTCTCGGGCGCGGACCCGACAAGTTTCACCATGATCGGCGAGGTCGCGCTGGCCCCCTGGGCCATCGTGATCGTCGACACCTGGATGTGGACGCCGTTCATCATGCTCATCTGCCTGGCGGGGCTGCGCTCGATCCCGGCGTCGATCTACGAGGCGGCGGAGTGTGACCGCGCCAGCAAATGGCGGCAATTCTGGACCATCACCGTGCCCATGGTGCTGCCTTTCCTGATGCTGGCGGTGCTGTTCCGCGGCATCGAGAATTTCAAGATGTTCGACATGGTGGTGCAGCTGACCGGCGGCGGGCCCGGCAACGTGACCACGCTGGCCTCGATCGACCTCAAGCGCGAAGCCTTCGAGAAATGGCGCACCGGCTATTCCTCGGCCTATGCGGTGATCCTGTTCGTCACCGTGTTCGGGCTGGCGTCGATCTATGTCAAGGCGCTGAACAAGGTGAAGGAAAGATGACCGACACATCCGTCACCGGTCCCTCGACCCGGCTGAAATGGATCGCGGGCGTCATGGTCGTGGTCTATGCCGTCGTCACGCTGATGCCGCTCTTGTGGATCGTCGCGACCGGGTTCAAATCCGGTCCGGATTCCATCGCGTATCCCCCCAAGGTGCTGTTCGCCCCATCGCTGGAAGGGTATGTGAACCTGTTCACCACGCAGACCCGACAATCGGCGGAGTATCTGGCCGCCAATCCGCCGCAAACCTGGTACGAGGAAATCGTCCACGACAAGAACATGGTGATCACCGGCCCGTCCCGCTTTGGCGAGCGGTTCATGAATTCGGTGATCATCGGCTTCGGCTCCACCTTCCTGTCGGTGTTTCTGGGCACGCTTGCGGCCTATGCCTTTTCGCGCTTCCGGGTGCCGCTGCGGGATGATCTGATGTTCTTCATCCTCAGCACCCGGATGATGCCGCCGGTGGCGATCTCGATCCCGATCTTTCTGATGTTCCGGTCGCTGGGGCTTTCGGACACGCATGCGGGCATGATCCTGCTTTACACGGCGGTCAACCTGTCGCTGGCGGTCTGGCTGCTCAAGGGATTCATCGACGAGATCCCCCGCGAATACGAGGAGGCGGCGCTGATCGACGGCTACACCCGCTTTCAGGCCTTCACCAAGGTGGTGCTGCCACAGGCGGCCACCGGCATCGCCTCGACCGCGATTTTCTGCCTGATCTTCGCCTGGAATGAATACGCCTTCGCGGTTCTGCTGACCTCGGGTAACGCGCAGACGGCACCGCCCTTCATCCCCACCATCATCGGCATGGGCGGGCGCGACTGGCCCGCGGTGGCGGCCGGCGCGACAATCTTCCTGCTGCCGGTCATGGTCTTCACCATCCTGCTGCGCAAGCACCTGTTGCGCGGGATCACTTTCGGAGCGGTACGCAAATGAGGGATTTTCTCGACGGTCTGAAACGGCTGCGGCGCGGCCCCTGGGAAATGGTCGCGACCGTGCTGATCGCCCTCGGCGTGGTCATGATGATGCAGCCGTTTTTCATGTGGGCCTACACCCTGTCATTTCTCGTCACGCTGACCGGGACGGTGATGTTCCTGATCGTCAGCCACTTCCGGGAGTGACCGATGGCCGAGATCGAGATCAGGAACCTGTGCAAGAAATTCGGCGACTTCACCGCGGTGCAGTCATCGAGCTTCCGTATCGAGGACGGGGAGTTCTTCATGCTGCTGGGGCCGTCGGGATGCGGCAAGACCACCACGCTCCGGATGATCGCCGGGCTGGAGCTGCCGACATCCGGCGAAATCCGCATCGGCGGCGAGGAAGTGGGCCAGAAACCGGCCAGCCAGCGCGACATCGCCTTCGTGTTCCAGATGTTCGCGCTCTATCCGCATCTCAATGTCCGCCGTAACATCGCCTATCCGCTGGTCAGCCAGGGGATGAGGCGTGCGCAGGTACGCGAGAAGGTGGCCGAGGTGGCGCGCATTCTCGGGATCGAGGGGATGCTCGACAGGCCCGTGGGCGGGCTCTCGGGCGGCGACCGGCAGCGCGTGGCGCTGGGGCGCGCCATCGTCCGGGATCCCAAGTGTTTCCTGATGGACGAGCCATTGGGGGCGCTGGACGCCGAATTCCGCGAACGCATGGCCGAGGAATTGCGCGCCCTGCATGACCGCATGCGCGCGACCACCGTCTATGTCACCCACGACCAGCTCGAGGCGATGCAGATGGGCGACAAGATCGTGGTGATGAACGGCGGCGTGGTGGAACAGTTCGGGGTGCCGCAGGATATCTACGACAAGCCCGCGACCATGTTCGTGGCCGGGTTCATCGGCGCGCCGCCGATGAATTTCCTGCCCTTTCACGGCACTGCCGAGGCCGGCGACACCACCGTGACCCTGCATCATCAGGCGCTGCCGGTTTCGGCCCTGCGCGAACCCTTCGACGGTGACATGGTGTACGGGGTTCGGCCCGAACATGTCCGGCTGTCGGATGCGGGCGGCTATCGCGGCGAGGTCGTGGCCACCGAATATCTGGGCACCACGCAGATCGTGACGCTGCGGACCCCCGACGGCGAGATCAAGGCGCGCATCCCTGCCGGACAGGCCGCGCGCATGGGCGAAACCGTGGGACTGGAATTCAACGGTGCGACCGTCACGCTGTTCGACCGTCAGACCGGGCGCGCGATCCGGTCGGACCTGAACGAGGGGGTGCTGGCGCATGGCTGAGGTTGTGCTGCAGGATGTAACCCGGCGCTATGGCGCGACCCTGGCGCTGGACCGGCTGAGCATGACCATCGCCGACGGGGCCTTCGTGGTGCTTCTGGGGCCCACCGGGGCGGGCAAGACCACCACGCTGCGGCTGATTTCGGGGCTGGAGACGCCGGATGGCGGCGACATCCTGATGGGCGGGCGCTCGGTGCTGCGCGACACGCCGGCGCAGCGCGACGTGGCGATGGTGTTTCAGCAATACTCCCTTTACCCGCATATGAGCGTCCGCGACAATCTGGCCTTTCCGCTGCGCTCGCCGGTCCTGCGCACACCCGAGGACGAGATCACGCGCAAAGTGGCCGAGGTGGCCGCGGCGCTGCGCATCGAGGACAAGCTCGGCAACAAGGCCACAGAGCTTTCGGGCGGCGAGATGCAGCGCGTGTCGATCGGGCGGGCGCTGGTGCGCGACCCGCAGCTGTTCCTGATGGACGAGCCGCTGAGCTCGCTCGACGCCAAGCTGCGCGCCGACCTGCGGGTGGAGTTGAAACGCATTCACGCCCAGCTTGGCGCGACGCTGCTTTACGTGACCCATGACCAGATCGAGGCGATGACCATGGCCACCGAGGTGGGTGTGCTCGACGAGGGCCGGCTGGTGCAGTTCGGCACGCCGCGCGAGATCTACGAAGACCCCGTCAGTCTTCATGTGGCCGCGCGGCTGGGTCTTCCACGGATAAACGCCCTGCCCGCTGACCTGTTTGCCGGGGCACCCGTAGGGGCAAAGACCATCGGGCTGCGCCCCGAACACATGCGGCAGGGCGAAGGGCGCGCGGCGCAGGTGCAGCGGATCGAGCCGCTGGGCGATCAGACCCGCCTGCACCTGTCGCTGGACGGGCATGACATCGTCACCCTGACCGATCCCCATACCGATCTTGAACCCGGCGACAGCCTCGCCATCGAACCCCGCAACGCACTTTATTTCGACGCCAGTGGCGCGCGTATCGTCTGAGGAGACCCCCATGCCGCAATTCATCAACAGCAAGGAAACGGCTGTCACCGAGGCCATCGACGGCACCCTGCGCACCGCCGGCGGACGTCTGGCACGGCTGGACGGCTTTCCCCATGTCAAGGTGGTGGTCCGCCACGACTGGGACCGCTTGGGTGTGGCGCTGATCTCGGGTGGTGGCTCGGGGCATGAACCCAGCCATGCGGGTTTCGTCGGGCAGGGCATGCTGACCGCGGCCGTCTGCGGCGAGGTGTTTGCCAGCCCGTCGGTCGATGCGGTGCTTGCGGCGATCCTGACGGTGACCGGCAAGGCGGGTTGCTTGCTGATCGTCAAGAACTACACCGGCGACCGGCTGAATTTCGGTCTCGCCGCCGAGCGCGCCCGCGCCCAGGGGCTGAAAGTGGCGATGGTGGTCGTGGATGACGATGTCGCACTTCCCGACCTGCCGCAGGCGCGCGGCGTGGCGGGCACGCTTTTCGTGCACAAGATCGCCGGCGCGCTCGCCGATCAGGGCGCTGATCTGGAGACCGTGACACACGCCGCGCAACGGGTGATCGACGGTGTGATCTCGATCGGCATGTCGCTGGATACCTGCACGCTGCCCGGCTCGCCCAAGGAAAACCGGATCGGGCCGGGCAAGGCCGAACTGGGGCTCGGGATACATGGCGAGGCAGGGATCGAGCAGGTGGATTTTTCCACCGCGCGCGACGCGATGGCGATGGTGCTGGAGCGCCTGAAGCCAAGGATGGGACCGGGGCCGCATGTGGCGCTTCTGAACAATCTCGGCGGGGCCACGCCGCTGGAAATGGCGGTGCTGGCGGAAGAACTGCTGAGATCGCCGCTTGGTCCGGACATTCGATGGCTGGTGGGACCCGCACCGATGATGACCTCGCTCGACATGCAGGGGTTCTCGATTTCATTGTTGCCCGTCCCGCAGGCCGATGAGACGGCGCTGGCCGCACCGGTCGCGCCCCGGGCCTGGCCGGGCTGCGTGGCGGTCAGTGACGTGTCCGTCCTGCCGTTGCCCGACGGGCTGACCCCGATCCAGCCCATCGCGTCAAAAAACCCGGCGCGCCGCGCCTTCATCGCGCGGTGCTGTCAGGTGTTGATCGACGCCGAGACCGAGCTCAATGCGCTTGATGCCAAATCCGGCGACGGCGACACCGGCAGCACCCTGGCCACCGCGGCACGGGCGCTGAGCGGCGCGCTGGACCGGCTGCCGCTGGCCGACGAGACGCAGCTTTACCGGGCCATCGGGCAGGAACTGAGCCAGACCATGGGCGGCTCGTCGGGTGTGCTTCTGGCGATTTTCTTTGCCGCCGCGGGCGACGCCTCGGCCAGCGGCAAGGACGCCATCGGCGCGCTCGGCGCGGGACTGGACCGGATCCGGCAGGTCGGCGGCGCCGGGCCTGGCGACCGCACCATGATCGATGCGCTGGACCCCGCGCTTGCAGCGCTGCCCGGCGGCATCGCGCCCGCCGCCCGGGCGGCGCGCCAGGGCGCCGACGCCACGGCGGCCATCACGCGCGCGGGGGCGGGGCGGGCAAGCTACCTGCCCCCAGAAAGCCTCGCGGGCCACAACGACCCCGGGGCCGAAGCCGTGGCGCGCCTGTTCGAGCATCTTGCGGAGGGTCCGGAATAGGCGGTGGCGGTGACGATCACGGGGAAAGACCGGACGGCGGGCGAGCTTCGCGTGGTCGCGGGGCAATCCAAGGTCGCGAAAGCGGTGCTTTGGATGTTATCGGGTGCGATGGTTCCGGAGGGCGAGTGGGTTGGCCGATACGGGTGAATCCCGTACCGCGAGGCGCGTAATGGAGCCCGACTGATAAGGCCGGATGACGGCTTCGGAGCCCTGAGCGGTGATGTGACTTCGGTGAGACAGGCGCAGGTTTGGCCTGAAGGGGACGTTGGAGCCTCCGCCCCGCGCGGAATCAAGCCCGAAGGCCGCCGCGCATCGCCATGCTGGAAGCATGCCTCCGGTATGACGCCGCCCCCCGGCACGGCGATTTGGCTGCAACCTGCGCTGTGCTTTGATCTTTTCCCGGTTTGGCTGGGATAAAGCGCTGCTGAATTCACGCTGGATCGCCGCACCGCGGCCCGGCGATGAGCGGCGCGTCACGACATTTCCAATGTTCCCTTCAGGCCAACCCCGAATTTTCCGAGGGCACCTCCAGCGGTCGCAATGTACCGCAGAGCGGCCAATTACAAAAAAGGTGGGGTTGTCTGTCCAGGACATCACGCTGATCGACGGCGTCGCCCCCAAGATGCGGCACGCCGCGACGCATGATAAGGTCGCGTCATCCGGATCCCGCATATGCCCGGTTTGGGGGCACCGCTTCAACGATGCACGTCCGCCTCGATCAGCTTGGAGAAATGTTTCAAAAGGGCATGCTTGAGGATTTTTCCGGTCGGCGCAGTCGGCAAAGCCTCGACGATGAACACACGGGATGGGCGTTTGTAGCCCGCCAGGCGCGTGCCGGCAAAGGTCGCCAATTCGGCCTCCGTCACGGCGTTAGGGTCACTTACCTCGCAAAAGGCCAGCACCTCCTCGTCTCCGCCTGCCTGTCGACCGACCACCGCTGACTGGACGACCGCCGGATGATCGTTCAACGCCGTCTCCACTTCGGGCGGGTAGACGTTGAAACCTCCACGAATGATCAACTCCTTGGTGCGGCCGACGATATGCAGGCGACCCGCATCGTCGATCCTGCCCAGGTCACCTGTGCACATGAACCCATCGGGCGTGACTGCGCGTGCGGTGTCCCCGGCGTTGCGGTAATAACCCTTCATGATGTGCGGCCCGCGTGTGAGCACTTCGCCCACGCCCTGTTCGGCACCGACGCTCTGGTCGATCCTGACTTCGACGCCGGGCAGCGGCGGGCCGACCGAGGTGTCGGGATCGCCTATGGCGTTGCGCGTGCCGCTGACCCCGGCGGTGGTTTCGGTCATGCCATACCCGTTCTGCAGTGGCAGGCCGTAGAATGCCTCGGCCTTGCGTTTCCATGCGGGATCCAGCGGTGCGGCGCCGGACGAGACATAACGCAGCCGCGGCGCCTCCGCCGTCTCGTGTCCGTGTCGCGCGGCATGATCCATCAGCAACGCATGCATCTGGGGAACCGCGGGCACGACGGTCGCGCCACGGCGCAGTGCGCCGAACATCCCCTCGGCGGAAAAGCGCACCGCCAGTTCGACCGTACAGCCGACGCGCGCCGCGGCCATAAGCATCGAGGCGAGGCCGAAGACATGTGTCATCGGCAGCGCGCCATAGACGAGATCGTCCGGTGTCAGGGCGCGCAGGTCGCGCGAGGCTTCGGCTGCGAAGATCAGATTGCGATGCGTCAGCATGACCCCCTTGGGCGCTCCGGTCGTGCCGGTGGTGTAAAGGATCACCGCCACCCGGTCCGCGCCCTGCTCCGGGGGCTCGACCGCGCCCGGCATCAGCGCCGCACACCGCAGCGCCCCGAATCCCGTGACGCAGGGCTGCGCCCCCGCGGCGTCTGCATGGGCTGCAGCCTCGGCCGAGACATGCGCCGTGTAGAACGCGATTTTCGGCCCTGCATGTTCGGTCACGCGGTCGATCTCGGCGGCTGTCAACCGGGCGTTCACCGGCACCGCCCATGCCCCAATGCGGCTGCACGCGAGGACGAGCACCGCGACGCTCAGGCAGTTCTCGGCCACGATCAGCACCCGGTCGCCCGGCCTCACACCCTGCGTCGCCATCAATGCCGTGGTCTCTTCGACATGCTCGGCATAGGCGCGCCAGTCGACGGCGCGTCCATCCGTGTCGATCACGGCGATGGCGTCGGGGCGTGCCGCGACATGCGGATCGAGCATCTGGTGAATTCGTGTCAACCGCGCCATGCCGCTCCTTTATCCGCTTTCCCGGGAGTCATGCGGCGCTCAGACGGATGAACCGTTCGAGGTGGTGGTCGGCATCCCCGAAGCGATGATCGACCATGATCAGCCGCTTGGCGAAATGTCCGAGCGCGTATTCCTGCGACAGCCCGATCCCGCCATGCATCTGAAAGGATTCCTCGACCACCAGCTTCGCGGCGCGGCCGATCAGGTTCTTCGTCGCACTCACGTGACGTTCGCGGGTGACGCGGTCCGCGTCCAGATGTCCGGCAAGGTTGATGACCGCCGAGCGGGCCTGCTCTATCTCGACCAGCATGTCCGCCATGCGGTGCTGCAAGGCCTGAAACTTTCCGAGCGGCTGGCCGAACTGGCGGCGCCCCTTGAGATACTCGACCGTCAGCGCGCGGCAGGTCTCCATCAGACCCAGTGCCTCGGCGCAGAGCGCACAGATGGCGCGGGCATTGGCATGCTCCAGCGCCTGATAGGCGCCGCCTTCGGGACCGATCAGGGCATCGCCCCCCACCGAGGCACCGTCCAGCATCAGTTCCGCGGCCCGGCCGCCGCCCTGAAGCGGGTAATCGCGCAAGCTCAGCCCGTCACTGTCGGCGGGCAGCAGAAAGACCGAAATCCCGTCGGTTTCGGATGTCTCGCGGGAGGTGCGCGCGGTCACGAGGAACGCGTCGGCGGCCGCCGCAAAGCCGACAACGGCCTTGCGCCCGTCCAGCCGCCAGCCATCGCCGTCGCGCACCGCACGCGTCTCGACATGGCTCAGCGTGTAGCGCGCGGCGGGCTCGGCATGGGCAAAACCGATGACGGTGCCGCCGACCGCGTCCTCGGCGCGGGCGCGTTGCGGGGCGTCGCCCAGCTCGGCCAGCAGGCCCGCTGCCTGCACGCCGCTTTCGATCAGCGGGGTCACGGCACCGGCGCGGCCGATCTCCTCGAAGACGACGGCCAGATCGAAGCCCGCGCCGCCAAAGCCGCCGGCCTCTTCCGGCAGGGTCGCACCGATCGCGCCCATCTCCGCCAGCGCGGTCCAGAGATCGGCGTCATAGCCAAGCGCGCCATCGGTTGCGGTGGCGGTACGCTCGGGGGTGACGGTATCGGCCAGCAGCCGGCGCAGGCTGTCCTGAACCATTCGCCTTTCATCAGTGAGGTCGAAATTCATGGTCAGAGCTCCAGGATCGCCTTGGTGATGATCTGACGCTGGATCTCGTTCGAGCCCCCGTAGATCGAAAGCTTGCGGTTGTTGAAATAGGCTTGCGTGGCGGGCAGCGCATAGTCGGGGCCGACGGGTTCGACATTGCTGCCCTCGTCCAGCGCCTCGGACACGAACGGCATGGCATACGGCCCGACGGCCTGCCGGGTCAGCGCGTTGATCTCCTGCCGGATCACGGTGCCCTTGATCTTGAGCATCGAGGATTCCGCGCCCGGTGCCTGCCCCGCGGCGGCGGCGGAGACGGTGCGCAGATTGGTGGTGGCCATCGCCATCAGGTCGATCTCGACCTGTGCCATCTTGGCGGCGAAGAACGGGTTCTCGATCAGCGGGCGGTCGCCGTCACGTTCAAGCCGCGCGATGCGGCGCAGGTTTTCCATCCCGGCCCGGGCGAACCCCACGCCGGCGATGTTGGTGCGCTCATGCGTCAGCAGGTATTTCGCGATGGTCCAGCCCTCGTTCTGCTTGCCCACGAGGTTGTCCGCCGGCACCTCGACATTGTCGAACCAGACCTCGTTGACCTCGGCCTCGCCGTCGATCAGCACGATGGGGCGGACGCTGACACCGGGTGTGTCCATGTCGATCAGCAGAAAGGATATGCCCTGCTGCGGCTTGCCGTCGGTCGAGGTGCGCACGAGGCAGAAGATCTTGTCGGCATACTGTCCCAGTGTGGTCCAGGTTTTCTGTCCGTTGACGATGTAGCTGTCACCGCGCCGCTCGGCGCTGGTCTTGAGCGCCGCGAGGTCCGAACCCGCGCCCGGTTCGGAATAGCCCTGACACCACCAGTCGGTGCCGTCGAGGATGCGCGGCAGATGGTGATCCTGCTGCGCCTTGGAGCCGAAGGTCATCAGGACCGGACCCAGCATGTTCACGCCGAAGGGCACGATGCGCGGGGCATGGGCGCGGGTGGTCTCCTCTTCAAAGATGTGGCGCTGGATGGCGTCCCAGCCGGGACCGCCAAACTCGCGCGACCAGGTGACACCCAGCCAGCCGCGCGCGTTGAGGATGGCGTGCCACGCTTCGTAATCCTGCTTGGTCAGGCGTTTGCCGCCGGCCACCTTGTCGGACAGGCGTTTGGGCAGGTTCTCGTCCAGAAAGCGTCGCACCTCGTCGCGAAAGGCCGTCTGCTCGGGGGTATAGCTCAGGTCCATGGCGTTATCCTTTGTCAGAATATCTCGAAAAGGCCGGCGGCCCCTTGACCGCCGCCGACACACATCGTCACGACGCCCAGTTTCGCACCGCGGCGACGCCCCTCGATCAGCAGATGGCCGGTCATGCGCGCGCCGGTCATGCCGAATGGATGGCCAACCGCGATCGACCCGCCATCGACATTCATGCGGGCGTTGTCGATGCCCAACCGGTCGCGGCAGTAAAGCGCCTGACTCGCGAATGCCTCGTTCACCTCCCACAGGTCGATGTCGTCGACGGTCAGCCCGTGCCGCTCGAGCAGGCGCGGCACCGCGTAGACCGGTCCGATACCCATCTCGTCGGGCGCGCAGCCGGCGACCGCGAAGCCGCGGAACCGGCCCATCGGATTGAGACCCGCGCGCGCCGCCGCGTCGGCCTCCATCATCACCAGCGCCGCGGCCCCGTCGCTCAGTTGCGACGCGTTGCCGGCGGTGACATGCTTGCCATCCCCCCGCACGGGGTCGAGCGCCTCGAGCGCCTCCGGCGTGGTCGAGCGGCGGTTGCATTCGTCCTGTGCGATGCGGCGCGTCTGGTGCGTGACCTCGCCGGTCGTCTTGTCCTTGACCGCCTGCGTGACCTCCATCGGCACGATCTCGTCATCGAACCGTCCGGCCTCCTGCGCCGCGGCGGTGCGCTGTTGCGATTGCAGGCCAAGCGCGTCCTGTTCCGCGCGCCCGACGCCATAGCGTTCGGCCACGATATCGGCGGTGTCGATCATCGGCAGATAGAGATCGGGCCGGTGCTCCATGATCCAGGGGTTGGGCGCCTCGTCGGGCGGCGGCTGCACCCCCGAGATCGATTCCACCCCGCCGACCAGCACGGCTGTGGCACCCTCCTGCGCGATCATGTGCCCGCCCATGGCGATGGCCTGCAGGCCGCTGGCGCAAAAGCGGTTGACGGTGGTGCCCGCGATGCTGACCGGAAGGCCCGCGCGGATCACCGTCTGCCGGGCGATGTTGCGCCCGGTGACGCCCTGCGGAGAGCCGCAGCCCCAGATCGAATCCTCGATCAGCGCGGGGTCGAGACCGGCGCGGTCCACGGCGTGACGGGCGGCATGGGCGGCCAGGTCGACGCCATGTGTGATGTTGAACGCGCCCCGCGCAGCCTTGCCGATGGCGGTGCGCGCGACAGAGACGATGACAGGATCCGGCATGATGTTTCCTCAGTCGTTCAGGCTGGCAAAATTGCGGTTCTCGGTGACGAGTTGGCGCAGCAGAGGGGCTGGCTGCCAGAAGAACGCATCCTCGGCGGCCCAGCTTTCGATGTCGGTCAGCAGACCGGGCAGGCCTTCGGTGTCGGCCCAGTGCATCGGGCCGCCGCGCCAGCGCGGAAATCCGTAACCGTAAAGGAACGTGACATCGATATCGGACGGTCGGCGCGCGATGCCGTCCTCGAGCACGCGGGCGGCCTCGTTGATCAGCGCGGCCATGTAGCGGCGCGCGATCTCCGCGTCGGAAAAGCTGCGCGGTGTCACGCCCTGTTCGGCCCGGGCGGTGTCGATGAGGGCGAGCACCTCGGGATCTTCCGCGCCTTTCCGATCAATCTCGTAGATGTAATACCCGCGACCGGTCTTTTGGCCGTCGCGACCCATATGGTGCAGGGCGTCGGCCCATGTCGGCACGATATCGCGCGGATCGCGGGTGGCGGCCTTGCGTTGGCGGGTGGCATAGCCGATGTCGAGCCCGGCCATGTCGGCCATCTGGTAAGGCCCCATCGACCAGCCGAACGCGCGCACCGCACGGTCCAGCTCGTAGGGGCTGGCACCGGCCAGCACTATGCGATCGGCCGCCGCGCGATAGGCCGACAGGATACGGTTGCCGATAAAGCCGTCGCAGACCCCGGCGCGTACCGCGATCTTGCCCAGCAGTCTGGCCAGTGCGAAGGCGGTCGCGGTGACCTCGGGCGCGGTGGTGTCGGGCACGACGATCTCCAGCAGCTTCATGACATGCGCCGGGCTGAAGAAATGCAGCCCGATCACGTCGGCGGGGCGCGACGTCGTGGCGGCAAGCGCTGCCACGTCGAGATAGGAGGTGTTGGTGGCGATCACCGCACCGGATTTCAGGACGCGGTCCAGGTCCGCAAACACAGCGCGCTTTACCTCCATGTCCTCGAACACCGCCTCGATGGCCAGATCGACACTGGAAAGCGCGTCATGATCGGTGGCCGTGTGCAACGCCCCGGACAGCATCGTCTCACGCTTTTCCGGGGTCAGCTTGCCGCGTTTCACTGCACCCTCGAGGTTTCGGGCAATGGTCGCGGCGGCCTTTTCGGCAGATGCCGCATCACGCTCGACCAGCGTCACCCGCAGCCCGCCCAGCAGCGCCGCCGTGGCGATGCCGGACCCCATGGTGCCGCCGCCGATCATGCCCACTGCCGACACCTCGCGCGGCGCAACGCCGTCGAGTTCCGGCAGCTTGGACACCTTGCGCTCGCTGAAAAAGGCGTGGATCAGGCCTGCGCGCTGCGGGGTCTGCATCATCTCGTCGAAGAGACGCCGCTCTTCGGTCAGCCCTTCGACGATCGAAAGTCGGCTGGCGGCCTCGACCGCGTCGATGGCGGCAAGGCGGGCGACCTCGGCAGGGGCTTTCTGGCGCCAGTCCGCGCGGGCCTGCGCCACCGCGTCGGGGTCAGGCGCGGGGCAGGGCATCACGCCCACGGGGCGCGGGCCGGCCCCACCTTCCAGCAGGGTGCGCGCATGGGCAAGGCCGGCCGCGCGCGGATCGCTGCCCTCGGGGCCGAGCTGGTCGGCAAGGCCCAGTTCCACCGCCCGTTCGGCCAGTACCGTGCCGCCCGCCGGGATCATCTCGAGCGCGGCGGCGATCCCGATCAGGCGTGGCGTGCGCTGCGTGCCGCCAGCGCCGGGAATGATGCCCAGAGTGACCTCGGGAAGGCCCAGCCGGGCGCCCGGCATCGCCAGCCGGTAATGGCAGGCCAGCGCCAGTTCCAGCCCGCCGCCAAGGGCCGCACCCTGGATGGCGCAGACCACTGGCCGCGGGGTGGCCTCGATGCGGTTGATGATCTCGCCCAGCTTTGGATCGCGCGGCGGTTTGCCGAATTCCGAGATATCGGCGCCGCCCACGAACAGTTTGCCCGCGCCGAGGACAAGGGCGGCCTGCATCGCCGGGTCGGCCTCGAAACGGTCCAGCGCTGCCATCAGCCCCGCGCGCACGGCCTGACCGAGCGCGTTCACCGGGGGATTGTCTATCGTGATCACGGCGATCTGGCCGTCGCGTTCATACGTTACCGGGTCGGTCACTTCTGCCTCTCTTTCCATCCTTTGATCAGTCCTGTGACACAATGCTGGACCCTTGCCCCATCAACCGTTCCAGTTCCTGTACCGCGTGGGCCAGTTTCGGGCCGACCTCGGTCCGCATGCGCGCGACGCTCAGATCCTGCGGCAGCGCCCCGCATGTGAAGATCACCGGTTCCGACAGGTCGCGGGGCTGGAACGGGCGCGCGACGGCGTGGATGGAGGGCGCGAAATACTCGGTCGGATCGGTCAGCACATAGCCCGTCGTCATCAACTGGCCTGCCGCATCCTGTCGGATTGCCTCGGCCCGGGCACGGCTGAGCCCTGCCGCGTCACCGACTGCGGCAATGATCTCGGAAAACAGGCGCGGGGCTGTCGCCGCGAGCATCGCGTGTCCCGAGGACGAGCCGTTGAACGGCACGCGGTGGCCCGCCTCCAGCCAGAGCGAGGACATGCCGCGCGGCCGCCACGTGCGCACGATCAGCATCTTGCGCGCATCCCGGACAAGCATGAGCGCCAGCGTGCCGGTGTCGTCGGCCAACCGTTGCATGATCGGGCCGGCGATCTCCACGAAGGGGATCGAGGCGTGCGCCAGATTGCCCATCGCGAGCAATGCGGGCCCCGGACGATACAGGTCGTGCCGGTGGGCGTGGGTCAGATAGCCCAGGCTTTGCAGGGTGAAGGTCAGCCGTGAGACGGTGGATTTCGGCAACCCGGTGCGCGCCGCGATCTCGCCGTTGCCCAGCCCGTCATCGGTGGCGCGAAAGGCCCGCAGCACTCCCAGCCCGCGCGCCAGCGTCGCGGCAAAGCGGCGGTCCTTTTGCGGTGGCCCGGGTTGTGTGTCGATCTCGTGCAGGTGCGCATTGCCCTGCGGCGGTTCGGGTGTAGTTTCTGGCATGGTCTGGCGGGTCATCGGGCCTCACATTGATGTCGGTATCAGCAAGGACAAGACAGGAAACGCCACGATGAGCGCAAGCACGATCACATCGGCGCACAGGAAGCGCAGGATGCCCGCAAAGATCCGGTCGACCGGCACATCGCGGCCCACAACGCCCGATATGACGAAAACGTTGAGCCCCACGGGCGGCGTGATCAGCCCTATTTCCAGAAGCTTGATGACCACCACGCCGAACCAGATCAGATCCCATCCCTGGCTTTCCACCAGCGGCACCATCAGCGGCAGGGTCAGGACCATGATCCCGATCGGGTCGAGGAACATGCCCAGCAGCAGGTAGATCGCCGAGATGGCCAGCAACAGCACCAGCACCGAAAGCTGCGCATCGGTGACAGTCGCCACCACGTCGCTTGCCACGCCGGTCAATGCGACGAAGGCCACGAATATCTTGGCGCTCGCGGCGATGAAGAAGATCGCGGTTGTCTGCACGACGGTGTCGCGCAGGCTGTCCCACAGGCTGGTGAGGGTCAGTTTGCGTTGAGCGAAACCGATCAGAACGGCAGCGCTGACACAGATCGCTGCCGCTTCGGTCGCGGTGAACACGCCTCCGTAAATGCCGCCCACGATGATGACGAACAGCGCGGCGGCCGGCCACGCCTCGCGCGCCGCGTGCCATTTTTCCGCACCGGTGACTGTGCCGGTGAAGGCCGGCGCCACGGACGGATTGCTTCGCACCCAGATGTAAATGACCAGCAGGAAGCCCAGAAGCGTCATCAGTCCCGGCAAAATTCCCGCCAGAAACAGGGCCGATATCGAGGTTTCGGTAAAAATGCCGTAGATGATGAACAAAACCGATGGCGGTATGAGCGAGCCGAGCGTGCCGCCCGCTGCAACAGACGCGGTGGCCAGTCTCTTGTCATAGCCAAGGCGCAGCATCTCGGGGCTGCAGATACGCCCCATTGTCGAGGCACAGGCGATGGACGAGCCGCTGATCGCCGAAAAGCCGCCACAGCCCATGACCGATGCCATCGCGACACCGCCCGGCACCCGTACCAGCCAGACGCGCGCCGCATGGTAGATCTTGGTGGTGATCTCGGCACGGTAGGCGATATTGCCCAGGGCGATGAACAGGGGGATCATCGACAGGTCATAGGAATGGATCAGATCGAAGGAGTTGGAAAAAACGAGGCTTGCGGTCGGGGTCCAGGCGCGTTCGGCCATGAATTCCCCGGTGCGCAGCGCGAAAATGGCGAAGGTCCCCAGCGTGGCGACACCGGCCAGCGCAAAGGCGATGGGCACCCGCAGCGCCAACAGTCCGATGACCGAGGCGAAGGCGACAAGGCCGATCAGCGTGCCATCCATGGCTCAGCCCGCCTTGTCGTAACCGGTGGGGGCAAGCGGATCACCGCGCGCCAGCGCGCGCAGATCGCCCACCACCAGCAATGCCAGCCGAAGCCAGCAGAAGGAGATACCCAGCAGGAACACCGCCCGCCCGGGCCATTTGGGCAGGTTGAGATCGCCGAAATAGTAACTGCCCGAGGCAAACGTGCCGGTGACTTCGCGCCAGCCGGCCCAGATCATCGGCGCCAACGCCAGCAGCCCGAAGACCGAGCCGAATATCACCAGCGCGTCGCGCGCCCGTCCGGACAAAAGGTTGGCGAAAACCTCGACCGCGATATGTGCGCGCCGCGCCGTGGCCGCGGCGAGCGGCAGAAGAATCGCCGCAACCATCAGTTCGCGCACCAGCACGATGGCATCCGGCACGCCGCTATTGGCGAAGGCCCGTAGCCCGACCGTTACCGTGATCAGAAGACCAAGCATCAGGACAGCCGCGACCGCGAGGTCCACCAGCAGCAACTCGATTCGGCGCAACATGAAACACCTCGGATCTGTGTGGGTTGCATCGGCGCGCGCAGCCGGTGCGCGCACTTTCATGCCTGACGGGATCTCGTTTCCCGTTCAGCTGTCGCTGGCCTCCCAAGGGTACCCTTCGGTATCACGGATGTCGGCGTATTTTTCCAGAAGGGTCTTGTAGGTCTCGAGGATCTGCGCCCCGTCGAGGCCCATGCCGCTCACTTGCTCGACCCACTCGTCGATGTAGCGACTGCCGGCCTCGACCAGCTTCGCGCGCTCTTCGTCCGGCAATTCGATGATCTCGACACCCTCCTCGCGCATCGTCTCGATCGCGGCGGCGTTGTCGGCGGTGATCGCACGGCCAAGCTCGTCGGACATAGCCGCGCCGGCCTCGTTCAGGACCGCCTGCTTGTCCGCGTCAAGCCTGTCATACGCGGCCTTGTTCATGAACACGCCCAATGCGCCGGTCTGGCCCCAATCGAGCAACGTGTAGCTGTCGATCACTTCCTGCTGCTTGAGCGCGACCGTGGCGTAGGAATAGGTCTGCGAGCAATCTATAAGCCCGGTATCGAGCGCCTGATATGCATCGTAGATCGACATCGGGACGGGGTTCGCACCGAAATCCGCGAACGTGTCTCCGTAGGCACCCACGCCGCGCACTTTCAGCCCGTCGATATCCTCGACCGTCCGGATCGCGGCGTTCTTGCAGGCGATATGGACCGCCGAGGTGGTGAAGGTGCCCAGATAGACAAGGTTCTGCGCCGCGAGCGACTGCTGAATGCCGTCATGGGTGCGCATGATCTCGTCGGTGGCCTTCATGCCGACCCATGCATCCGCGTTTTCCAGCGGCATGTCGGCAATACGGTACGGGGCCATTTCGCGCGGAAAGTAGACCGCGATGATCGTGCCCATGTCCGCCACGCCGTCGGCGATACCCGATAACGCGGCACCGGCCTTGAAAAGTGCCCCGCCCCACTGGATGTCGAGGCTCATTTCCCCGCCGGACAACTCCTCCACCTGTTCGGCGAAATAGTTGAGCGATTCGCCACGCGCTCCCCGGTTCGGGCCAGCCTCGCCAACAAAAAAGCTTTGCGCCTCCGCGGATGCAGCGCCGAGCATGAGCACCCCCGCGATCGCAGGTCTCAGAAACATCATGACGTCCTCCTATTTCCATCATGCGAAACTATATTCCACCTACGGAAACTCGAAATCTGCCTTGCGTCAAGCCCAACCTCGCAAAAAGCTCAGCCCCAAGGCAGTCCTGCGCGGCAGGGGCGCACCCTCGCTACGGGCGTTTCTGTCGGGAATGACCGGGGCGCTGAGCCTCCCCCATCCCAGAATGAGGCACCGATGACGCCGAATACGATTTCAGCCCTCGGCGCGGCTCGACAACACCCGCGAGAGCGCGCTGGCGGCGTTCAAATCGGCGGTGACGACCCCCCCGAGACCGAGCAGGCGCATCCCATCGCGGGCGGCTTCGACGATCTGCTCAAGCTGCGTCCGCAGGACATGACCGCCTGTTGCCGGGTACCGGCCGAGGCGATCTCGACCCTGCCGCACGTGGCATGCACCTCGACCTGTTTGGCGGTACGGGCGGTCAAGGAGACCGTATTCTGCGACGTGATTTGATTTCGCGTGCGGGCGTGTCATCATGTTCGCCATGAAACGCCTTGCCGCCTTTCCTTTTCTGTGCCTGCTCGTGCCTGCGGGCGCGCTCGCCTGTCCTGCCCCGCCCGATCACGGCGTGGCGCTCGACGCGCTTTTCGCGCACGTGCAGCGGGCCGGGTCAGAGCGTGATGCGCAAGCCGTGTCCAACGAGATGTGGGAGCTTTGGACGGATGCGCCCGATGCACATGCGCAGGAGTTGCTCGACGAGGGGATGTCGCGGCGGACGTCCTATGACCTCGAAGGGGCGGTGACGGCGTTCGATGCGCTGACCGAGTATTGCCCGGACTATGCCGAGGGCTACAACCAGCGCGCCTTCGTCAATTTCATCCGGCAGGATTATGCCGCGGCGCTCCCCGATCTGGAGCGGGCGCTGGCGCTGTCGCCGCGGCATCTCGGGGCGCTTACGGGGCAGTCGATGACGCTGATCGCGCTGGAGCGTCCGGGCGAGGCGTCCGTCGTGCTGCGCCGCGCGCTCGATCTCAACCCGTGGCTTGCCGAGCGGCACCTGCTTCCCGTGCTGGAAGCCGGGGAAGAGGATATCTGAAGCGTCGCGCGTCCTCATCTGCTCGTGATTGCCAGGACAGCCTGCTGTCTGGACGGCCCTCGGAGCCGCGCCCATGGTCCAGGGCGGGGAAGCCGCCCGCCGATCCGGTTCCCGGCGACAAGGTATCCCGGGACATCGCTTTGTCCCCGGTTATCGACCGACGGTACAAAAACTGCGCCACATCCCCAGTATGGGTGACGCCCAACGAGCGCGCGGCCTGCGTGATAGGGACCACGCCGTGACGCAGAAAGACCGTGTCACAGGCGACCCTTTGGAACATCACAACAGACGCTAACAGGTCGGTCTCTTATTAAACACTTTCGTGGAATATTTTTGTAAATTGTTAAGATAATGTTTACGCCTTGTTCAGGGCGTAAAGTCCTTCGGTTCGGTACCCCCAGAACTGATAGTTCTGTTTATAACGAGTGTGTTGCGAGTGCCAATGGTTTGGGATTCTTCAGTATCGGTTTGCCGTGTGAGTGTGGCTGCATTTCTGCTGACGACAGTGTCGGCCGGTGCCGCGACGGTCACCTCCCACGACACGACTACGCGGCGGGGCGGCCCGATCGCACAGAACTTCCTCGACACGCATGGCGAGAATGTCAGCTTTCTCGCGACGAGCAATGGCATCTCCTGCGTTGCAAGTCAGCCCTTGCCGATTGCCGACGCGCTTTACATGTCGTCCGATGGCACGGTCGTGCCCTTTGCTGAGGTGACGCGCAGCCCGGCCAGTTCGATACAGGCCATCGCGCAGCCCGATCGACCGGTCGCGTTTCGTATTCAGATGAAATACGCGCCCGACCCCGCAAAGCCCATCGTGATGGAGTTGGACGGCCAGTCGCTCGACCTTGCGGACGCGCTGGAATCCAGCCGTGACAGCCTGTGGCTGACAGGCGGCACCGCCCGGATGCTGGCCGAGGCGCTGCGCCGCGGTGAAACCCCGGCCCTGCGCGCGACATCCGACGGAACCGGTCGCCAAGTTGCCGACCAGATCACGGCGCCGGACATGGCCGGGCTTGATGCCTGCCTCGTCACGCTGGAAGACCTTCTGGAGGTCGAAGACATGCCGGATACGGACATGTCAGCTCTGGACATCTCGGAGAACGACATGCCGACCGTCGACGTGCCGGACATGGATGCCCGTGCAGGCGAGGCCAACGCAGGCGATGCTCTGCGCGCCGTCATGCGCGATACGGACAGCACCATCACTGCGGTCGACGGGCAACCTTTTCGGCCCGCTCTGCCTGTAGCGGTTGCCGGTCTGCGGCTGGAGTTTGTCGCGCGGCCCGATCCCGAGACGCGCGTGGCCGCAAGCGCGCTGGAAAGCTGCCGCATGCGCGACATTCCCGAAAACCTGTTTCTGGGGCGGCTGACAGCCGTGACCGGCTTCTTCTCGCAGACGCAGGATGTCTATGTCGCCTTCAATGATGCGGGGCAGGTGCAGCGCGCCTATATCCCCGGTATCTTCGATTCCGATCTGACCAAGGGCACCAACAGCGCCCGCGTCAGCCTGGCGGCCGACGCCAACCTTCCCGACCAACCCAACACGGTGCGCGGTTGCCTGGGCGACGCCCTTCTGGAGGCCCCGGTCTGCGTCTCGTCCAATCAGGATGGCGATGGTTACACCGTATCCGAATGTGGCGTTCTGGGCATGTCAATGACGCGCGAGGGTTTCATGGACGCCTTGCCGGCCCTGACTTTCGACGAGCCGGAACAGGCCGGTCCTCGCCTGACCTCGCGCGGGGCGTATGGTGGCACATTCAGCACCAACCCTGCCGGCAGTGGTTCTGGAGGCGGAAGCCGTGGCGGCCTTCCCGGCCTTTCCAGCCTTCCCGGTCTTGGCGGTGGCGGCAGCAATTCAGGCGACGGCGGCGACGGCGGGGACACTGGCGGCGGTGAGGTCTCGCCCGTCCCCTTGCCGGCGGCACTCTGGCTGATGCTGGCATCGCTGAGCGGGCTTTACGGCTTTGGTGTATGGCGGCGACGGAAAGTTAGCACCTGACGTGATACACGCGTGTAGGATGCGTCTTTGGGGAATTACAACCGGTGCGCCAAGCCCTTCCAGTTAGCGTGAAGCGATGCGCCTCCGGCGCGGGCATGGTGCCGTCTTCAAGCCTGTCATCGGCCCGCCCTTCGCATATCGGTATTTGCACAGGCGCGCAAAACACGTCATGGTTGATCGCATGAATTCTGCAATGCGGCGTCTGGTGGCTTGGTCTGCCATTGTTGTACTCTTTTGCGCGGTGCCAGCGATGGGTTGCACCGTGCCGTCGAATGCCGGCGAGCTTGCAAATCGGCTCTTGCTTGAGATCAACGATGAACGCGCCCGTTACCGGCTGCCGGGCTTTCGCATGTCGCCCGAACTCACCCGGGCCGCGCGCGGGCATGCCTGCGACAATGCCAATCACAACCGGCTCAGCCATGTCGGCACGGATGGCAGCAGGGTGGGTGCGCGCGTCATCCGCGTAGGCTACGATTTTCGTTTTCTGACCGAGAATGTAGCGCTTGGCCATAGACGCCCTGAACAGGTGCTGAAAGCGTGGTTGCATTCGTCATCGCACCGGCAGAACCTACTCGAAGCCAAGACGACCGAGTTGGGCGTGGGGGTGGCACTGGGGCGCGACGGGCGGTTGCACTGGGTGATGAACGGGGGGCTGCGCTGAACCGCTCGGATCAGTCCGGCCTGCGCGAATAAAGGTGGTTCCGAGACTCTGAACAGCCGGGGTCATCGGATTTTTCCCGCAAAAGCGGCAGGATGCTGCAAGCGAGGAGAAACACCGAGAAACACCATGGCCCTCGCCGGTCAGGCCTGCTTCACCCGGTCGGTGCCCGCAGCGGTGACGGTGTAGCCAATGCCAAAAAACGCCCGGAACCTGTTCAGACGAACCGACCCTCCAATGTCGCGACACATCATTCCATCCGTTTCACCTCAGCGATAGAGCAAGGTCGGTAGCCACATCGAAACTGCCGGCACATAGGTCACCAGGATCAGCGTCGCGACCAGCGGTATGAGGAATGGCATTGTCGCGCGCACGACGGCCTCGAACCCGGTGTCGGTCACCCGCGCAAGGACGTAAAGCACCATTCCGACAGGCGGTGTCAGCAACCCGATCATCAGGTTCAGAACCATGATGATGCCGAAATGCACCGGATCGAGCCCCACAGCGATGGCAATCGGAAGCAGGACAGGGGTCAGGATCGTGATGGCGGCAACCGGCTCCATCACGATTCCAACCGCCAGCAGAAGAACGTTCAGGAGCAACAGGATGAGAAACACGCTTTCGGTCTGCCCCAGGATTGCCCCGGCCAGCGCACGCGGCACGCCGTTTGCCGTAAGGATCCACGAAAAGATCGACGCGGCCCCGACGATCAGCAGCACGACGGCGGTGGTTTCGACCGTATCGACCGAGATCTGCCAGATCTTGCGCAAGGTCAGTGTGCGGTAGACCACGACCCCGAGAAATAGCGCATAGGCGGATGCCACCACCGCAGCCTCGGTCGGTGTGAAGACACCGCCAAGGATACCGCCCACCAGGATAACCGGGGTCAGCAGCGACAGGAAGGCCCGGATGAACGTCGACCCGAGCACACGCCACAGAAAATTGGTATCCCGGCCATAGCCCCGGACATGGGCATAGTAGGTGACCATGAGCATCAATGCGCCTGCCATCAGCAGTCCCGGGATCAGCCCCGCCGCGAACAACTGCCCAATCGACGCCGAGGAACTGACACCGTAAACCACCAACGGCAGCGACGGCGGGATCAGCGGCCCGATCGTGGAGGACGCGGCGGTCAGCCCCACGGCGAAGTCATTGTCGTAACCGGCCTCGCGCATGGCCTTGACCTCGATCGTGCCCAGCCCGCCCGCGTCGGCCACCGCCGCACCCGACATGCCCGCGAACAGCACGGACGCGCCGACATTCACATGACCCAGCCCACCACGCATCCATCCGACAGCGGCTTTGGCGAAATCGAAGATCCGGTCCGTGATGCCGGCATGGTTCATCAGGTTGCCCGCAAGAATGAAGAACGGCACCGCCAACAGGGTGAAACTGTCAATTCCACCGATGGTGCGGTGGATCACGACCACCATGGGCAGGGGGCTTTCCAGCAGGATGAAGGCGAGCGACGCACCGATCAGCGCAAAGGCGACCGGGAACCCGATGACAAGCAGTACAACGAGCGTGCCGAACAAAATGACCATGATGCGCCCTCAAACTCCTGGCGACGCGCCGATATCGGCGCTGATGTTGGACTTGCCCGCACGCCAATGCCGCCATGCGACAAGGATCGCGTAGCAGGTCATCAGTGCAAGAAAGGCGGTGACCGGACCATACAGCCATGCCTTGGAGAGGTCGATCGAGGTCAGCTTCTGCCGTGTTGTCATGGTCAGAACATATGCCATGTAAGTCAGAGCCCCCGACAGTCCGATCTTGAGCAGATCGATCACCGTCACGAGGACCCGCCCCGCTGACGCGGGGATATAGCTGAACACCACTTCGATCGCGATATGGGTGTTTCGCCGCATTGCGATGGCGCATCCGAGAAACGTTATGGCGACCAGCAATGCGCGGGCGATCTCTTCAGACCAACCGATGGAATTTCCGAAGACGTAGCGCGCGACGACCTGTGCGAAGACGATACCAGCCAGCGCCCAGAAGCCCGCGACGACCAGAAGCCAGTCGGGACTCCTCCGATCGCGTCGCCCTGATGTGTCGAATTCTTCTTGCACCTGTCACCTCCCCCCACGATGAACCTGCGTGCGACGCGCCCGGATCAGGGCGCGCCGTCTCGACCCTGAGACCCGACCCTCAGCGCAAGGCCTGCAGCCGCTCGTAGGTTTCCTCGTCCCAGCTGGCTTCATCGGCCAGCATGGGGGCCACTGCTTCTGCGAACGGGGCGGTGTCGATCTCGGTCACGGTGATGCCCTCGTCGCGGAACCACTCCACAAGATCCAGTTCCGACTGGCGGATATCGTCGGAGGCACGCAGCGCCCCTTCCTGCACCAATTCGGTCAGAATGGCGTAGTCTTCTTCGGACATCATCTCGCGGGTGTGGGCTGCCACGATCGTCAGCAGGGCATCGGTGATATGCCCGGTCAGGGTGATATGGCTCTGCACTTCGTGGAAACGCTGAGCCTGGATCGTTGGCAGCGGATTTTCCTGCGCATCCACGACCCCCTGCTGCAGGCCAAGATAGACCTCGCTGAAGGCCATCGGGGTCGGGTTCGCGCCAACGGCGCGTGGGAACATCGTATAGAGCGACGCGTTCGGCACGCGTACCTGCATGCCCTCCATGTCCTCGGGTGATGTGATCGGCTGGTTGGATGTCATGTGCCGTTGACCATAATAGACGAGCGCCAGCACATCGTCGCCAGTTGCATCACGGTACCCTTGCGCAAGATCCTCGAACAGGTCGGATTCGCGATAGCGTTCCCAATGCGCGTAATCCCCGAACACGAAGGGTGCGCTGCCAAGCGCCATCGGCCCGTACCGCGTGCCCGCGAAGAATTGACCGTCATACATCATGTCGATCGTTCCAAGGTCGAGCCCTTCGGCCAGAGCCACCTGTGACCCGAGAGTGGAGGCCGGGTGCACCACGATCTCGTAGCGTCCCTCGGTACGTTCTGCGAACTGCTCCGCCACCCATTCCGCCCAGATATGGTAGGGTTCCTGGGCTTCGTAGACATGGGCCCAGCTGATCTGGGTCTGCGCGTGCAGCGCTCCTGCTGCAAAAAAAGCTACACCAGCGCACGCCGTAGCAAAGCTGGTTTTGAATCCGGTCACGGTCACTCTTGGCTCCTCCCTTGGATCGATCCGAGCTGTGATTGCTTGCAGGTTCAAATCCTGCGTGCAGCTCAAACCATTTGATGAGGTAAACATTACACTCTGGCGTTGTCCTTTGTGCCTAATAAATGTCCATTATGGATATTTTTAAAACCATTTTGGATAAATTTTGGAAGTATGCGCAAAAGCCTTAGAAAAAACATCGAGCCCCTGCCAAGGCCCCGAGGATACAGTCGTCCGCGGTCGCGTCGCGAAGGTCGCTGAGCGCGATGATTTGATCAGTTCCATACGCACCCTGGGTGAGTTCCAGCCCCCGACGGGAAATGTTGATGGCGCCTGTTCAAGCGCATCGAGCCGCGCCGCCATGGTCGGGTTCGCTAAAACCCGGAAACCAAGAGATAGACAGCGGCGACAATGTCGTCGCGCCATGGCGAGGCATCCCCAACGAAGGCGCCAAGCTGAGAGCTGGGAATGGCAACCATTTGCGACATGACGATCACGTGTGGTGACGCGTCCAGATTGACCGCGATGTGAAGCTTAGGAACGAGGGTGCCCCATTCGGCGCGCAGGAAGACCGGCGCGCAAAGAGTGTAAACGGCTCATGCCTGATTGCAATTCCGACTGATGCTCGGGATTATTTTGGCAGGAAATCCTGTCCCGATGGTAAACATGCGGCTTGGCGCGTGATACACGCGTCGTCGGTCTGCTTATTTTTGCCGGGATGAATGCACATGGACACCACGACCGCTTCTTCGTCATTTCCGTTCCTCGTGGGGACGGCGATCGCGATCCTGTTTCTCCTGATCTGCTCGGCGATCTTTTCCGGGTCGGAAACCGCGCTGACAACCGCGAACCGTGGCAAGCTGCACAAACGGGCCGAGGGCGGCGATCCCGGTGCGCAACGCGCCCTGCGCCTGACCGGGGACAAGGAGCGGCTGATCGGTGCGATCCTTCTTGGCAACAACCTTGTCAACATCCTGGCGGCCTCGCTCGCGACGATGTTCTTCACCGTCCTGCTGGGCGACGGCGGGGTTGCCGTGGCGACGGTGATCATGACCGCGCTTGTGCTCGTCTTTTCCGAGGTGTTGCCGAAAACCTATGCGATCACCAATTCAGACGCCGTGGCGCGCCGGGTGTCGGGCTTCATGGCCCTCGTCGTGATGATCGGGGCGCCGGTCGTCACGGTGGTCCAGTTTATCGTACGGGGCATGCTGCGCGTGCTCGGGGTTCGGGCGGAGGATGCCCATCCCTTCGCCGCGCACGAGGAAATCGCCGGCGCCATCGCGCTTCATCATTTCGAGGGCGGGGTGGAGACGGCCGACCGGGACCGCCTTCTCGGGGCGCTCGATCTGGCGCAGCGCAGCGTGGACGAGGTGATGACGCATCGCCGCGACGTCGAGATGCTCGACATCGACCGCGCGCCGGCGGAGCTGATCGATGCCGCGCTTGCCTCCGAGCACACACGGATCCCGCTCTGGCGCGGAACGCCTGAGAACATCATCGGCGTCCTGCACACCAAGGACGTGTCGCGCGCGATGCACGTCGCGGTGCGCGATGGCGGGGCCGACGCGCTGGACGCGCTCGACATCGGCCCGATCGCGATGAAGCCCTATTTCGTGCCGGACGTGACCAGCCTTGACGATCAGCTGCACGCGTTCATGAAGAACAAGACGCATCTTGCGATCGTCATCGACGAATATGGCGCGATGCGGGGCCTGGTCACGCTGGAGGACATCCTCGAAGAGATCGTGGGCAATATCGCGGACGAACACGACGTCTCCGATGACGCGGGCCTGGAGGCCGGGGCCGACGGGTCGGTCCTCGTCCGGGGTGGCATGAGTGTCCGCGAGGTGAACCGTGCCATGGGCTGGGACCTGCCGGAGGAAGACGCGGTCACCATGGCTGGCCTTGTCATCGATTTCGCCCGACGCATTCCCGAGCAGGGTCAATCCTTTACCGTGCAAGGCTACGCGATCGAGGTCGTGGAACGCGACCACACCCGGCTGACGACATTGCGGGTGCGGACGTCCCCGGCTGCGTGATGACCGGACCCGAAGGTGGCCGGTTTTCGCGCCGCCGATGGGTTTGGCCCCTGCGCAGACCCGGACTGTCTCAATCCACCCCGATGTAGTAGCCGAATCCACGCTGGTTCCGGATCAGTTTCGGGTCTGCCCCGTGATCGACCTTTCGGCGAAGATAGGCGATGTAGACCTCGACGAGATTTGTCCCGGGGTCGAACTCATAGCCCCAGACCTGCTTGAGAAGCTCAGCCCGGCTGAGGACATTCCCCGCGCGCAGCGCAAGACAGTGCAGCAGGGCAAATTCGGTCGCCGTCAGATCGAGGTCCCGACCGGCCCGCGATGCGCGCTTTCGGGTCGGGTCGACATGCAGATCGGCGATGCGAATGTCCTGCGGAGGACCCGCTTGCGGTGACCGCCGCAACAGGGCTCGCAGCCGCGCCACGAATTCGCCGAAGGCGAACGGCTTGGTCATGTAGTCGTCGGCACCTGCGTTCAGGCCATCCAGCTTGTCATCGAGCGCGTCCTTCGCCGTGAGCATCAGGACCATGGTGTCATCGCCCGCGTCGCGTAGCTGGATGCACAGATCCGCGCCCTCGGCGTCCGGCAGCATCCGGTCGAGGACGACGACCCGGAATTCCCCGTCTCTGACCCGATCGACAAGCCCGGCCCCCACATCGGTGATTTCGATATCGAACCCCTCGTTCCTCAAGCCCTTGGCGAGAAAGCCGGCGATCTCGGGATCGTCCTCGACGATGAGAATGCGCTCTGGCGCCACGCGGCCCGGTGTCATGCCAGCATCGGCACGGTCGGGATCGTGATCTCGACCCGTGCCCCGCCATCCGGTCCTGTCGTGATGTGGATCTCGCCGGCATGCTGGTCGACGATCCATTTTGCAATCGACAGCCCGAGGCCAAGACCCCGACCGGATCGCGGTTTGCACGGTGCGCCCCGGTTGAAACGGGTGAACGCACTGCCCAGTTCCTCCTCGGTCAGGCCCGGACCCGCGTCACGCACGCTGATGACGGCCTGATGCGCCTGCAATCCAAGCTCGACATCGATGGTCGTGCCCTTCGGCGCGAACCTGACCGCATTGTCGAGCACGATGAGCACCGCCTGATGCAGCCTTTTGCCATCCCCGACCACGACGATCGGCGCGGCGGGCTGGTGTGGCCGGATCGTGACATCGTCACGCAGGGACAGCCCCTTGCCATCAAGCAGAATCCCACTGACAACATCCTGCAGAATGACCCGATCCCTGGCGACCATGATCGAGCCGGACTCCGATCGTGCGAGAAAGAGAAGGTCGTCAACCAGACGCCCCATGTGATCGGCCTTGCGAATGCACCCGTTCAAGGCCTCTCGCAGATCGTCCTGCGTCGCGTTCATGTCGCGCACGGTGACTTCGGCCTGGCCGCGCAGTATGGTCAGCGGCGTGCGCAACTCGTGGCTGATATCGGCAAAGAAATTGGCACGGCTGGCATCAACGTCGCGCAGTCTGGCATTTGTCGCCTCGAGCTCGTCGGTTCTGTCACGCAGGTCGCTGGTGCGCGCGTCGACCTGATCGGCTAGGTCGGATTTCGCGGCCACCAGCGCGTCGCGTTGTTCCTTCAGTTGCCGCGTCATGGCGTTGAACCGGGCCGCCAGATGCCCAAGCTCGTCGCGCGCGTCGCTGCCGACGACATGGGCGAGATCCCCGCGACCAACCGCATCGACACCCGATACAAGCTCGGCGATTGGCCGCATGATGGTGCGATCGACCATGACCACATTTCCCAGTCCGAGCACCGCGAAGACGATGACAAGGCTGATGGCCAGTATCATCGATTGCTGCGACAGCCTATCGGAATTGGCAAGCGCGGTATCCACCGCTTCACGCTCGCGCAGCATCGCGTCGTCGATCAGTTGGGCGAGCATGATATCGAGCAGATTTTCAAAGTCACGGCTGTAACGCTCTGCCGCGTCATCGGTCCGCCCGGCCTCCAGATACGCCTCGAGGACCTTGCGCGACTGGTCGATCCTGGAAACAAGGTCTTCCATTTGCGCGATCTGCTCCAGATCGCGTTGCCTTGCGCCGCGGTTGCCATCCAGATCCAACTGCGCCTGAACCAGATCACGTTGCTTGTCGAGGCGGCTCAGAAGCGCATCACGCGCCTCCTCGATGTCGGCCTCGTGCCCGTCGAGGATGAAAAGCTCGGCGATCTGTTCGGAAAGCCGGTTGGATGCGGCCGCGGTCAGGTTGATGTTGCGAATGAGCTCGTAAGAGGTCTTGAGCTGGCGCCGGTCATCGTCGGTACTGGTCAGCGCCACGACAATGCCCAGGCATGCAAGTGTCACCGAGGCCAGCTTGGCCGCATGACTGAGCATGAGTTTCGTTCGGATCCGCATGACGACCTACCCGGTGTTCGGCGCCGTTGGAGCGGGCGGCGCGTGATTTCTGCGCAATCTTTCGCCAGGATGCGCGACTTTCTGCCTGAAATAGCCGCATTTGCCTGGTCCGAACAGCCTGCGCGCACCTCTCTCGTGCCATTCTAATTTGAATGTGTCGCGTGGTGCGACGACCTGTTGTCATAAATTCGTCACACGCTGCGTGCCTGCGCCTGAAGGGCAGGTCTGGACAGCAGTCGTGTCGAAAAACGACACCATGTGGAGCGTAGAACGGATCGAATGAAATCGCCACTCAATCAAATGACGGACCGGGCGGACACGCAGCCGCGCATCGTGCTTTATTCGCATGATACGCTTGGCTACGGGCACCTGCGGCGAAATATTCTTCTGTCGCAAGCGCTGAGGCAATGTGCAGCGTCTCCGGACATCCTGCTGATCGCCGGGATGCGCGAGGCCGGCGCATTCGCCTTGCCCGAGGGCGTCGACGCCGTGTGCCTGCCCGCCTACGCCAAGAATTCGGACGGAAGCTATGCCGCGCGCGATCTCGGCGCGAGCCTGAATTCATTGCAGAAGCTGCGTGCCGCGACGATCAAATCCACCGTTGACGCCTTCGCACCCGATCTGATGATCGTCGACAATGTCCCGCGCGGCGCGCAGTTCGAACTCGATCCGACGCTGAAGGCGCTGCGCAAGAAGGGCCGCACGCGCATGATCCTTGGGTTGCGCGACGTGATCGACGATCCGGCGACGGTCCGCAGTCAGTGGCTGCGCCAACGCAATTTCGAGGCTGTCCGCGATTTCTATTCGCAGATCTGGATCTACGGTGATCCGGCGCTCTACGACACTGCCGCCGAATACGGGATCAGCGATACACCGGATTGTCGCGTGTCTTTCACCGGGTATCTGAACCAGTCGGGGCGACTTGGATCGAACGCCGCGCAGGCGGCGGTCGGCGATCTGATAGGCGACGATCCCCGGCCCTTCGTGATGTGTTCGGTCGGTGGCGGACGCGATGGCGAGGCGCTTTGCGACGCCTTCGCCCGATCCGCATTGCCGCCGGGCCATCGCGGCATCCTTCTGACCGGGTCGCAGATGTCGTCCGGTGCCCGTCACCGCATACAGGAACTTGCGGCGATGCGCGACGATCTGACGGTGGTCGAATTCGTTCAGGATCCGATCGCCGTTGCCGCGCGCGCCACGGCCCTGATCGGCATGGGAGGATACAACACCGCGACCGAAATGCTCTCGCTGGCGCCGCCGTCACTGATCGTGCCGCGCGTGCGGCCCCGGCAGGAGCAGTTTCTGCGCGCCAAGCGGATGGCCGAACGCGGGTTGATCGACATGATCCCACCCGACCGCCTGACGCCCGCGATGCTGGAGACATGGATGGCCTCCGCCGTCAGCAAGGCGTCAGGCACGACGCGGCCGCTCGACATGGGCGGGCTCGACCGTGTGCGCGCGATGGCGGACGAGGCCATGATGGACCACCGCGACAGGATCCGGAACACAGCCTGATATCGCTAGCGAACTGGAGCAATCCAAAATGAGTAAGACAATTCACACGCCGAAGGTGGGGTATGTCCTCAAGCGCTACCCGCGCTTTTCCGAGACCTTCATCGTCAACGAGATCCTCGCGCATGAAGCGGCGGGGCAACCCGTCGAGATCTTCGCGTTGAGACCCGTGGACGAGACGCATTTTCAGGACCGCATCTCGCAGGTGCGCGCGCCGGTCACGCGCATCGAGGACAAGCAGAAGAACGCCGAGGCGTTCTGGCGGCTGCTTCGCAATGCGGCAAAGGACTTGCCGGATTCCTGGGCCACACTGGACGAGATGAGTGACGCCGAGGGGCGTGACGTGGCGCAGGCGATCGTTCTGGCGCAGCAGTGCAGGAAGCGCGGCGTTACGCATCTGCACGCCCATTTCGGCACTGTGGCCACGACCGTCGCGCGGCTGGCCGCCAGGCTGGCCGGCATCGGCTACAGCTTCACGGCTCACGCCAAGGATATCTATTGCGAGTATGCGGAAAACGCGGATCTCGAGGTCAAGCTGCGGGACGCATCCGTGGTCGTGACCGTGTCCGATTTCAACCTTCAGCACTTGCGTGGTCGCTTCGGCGTGAACGCATCGCGTGTCGTGCGGCTCTATAATGGTCTCGATCTTGCGCAGTTCGAGTTCCGGCCCGCCCGGGAGAACGCCGTCGACATACTGGCTGTCGGCCGACTGGTGGAAAAGAAGGGCTTCAACATCCTGATCGAAGCCGTGCGGCTCTTGCGCGCCGAAGGCCGCGCGGTGCGCTGCAGGATCGTGGGGGATGGCGAGGACAGGGCGCATCTGCAAGCGCAGATCGAATCGGATGGGCTTGAGGATGCCGTCGAACTGCTGGGCCCGCGCCCGCAGCGCGACGTCATCGCGATGATGCGCGACGCCGCCGTGCTGGCCTGTCCCTGCGTGACGGGGCGCGACGGCAACCGCGACGGGCTTCCGACGGTTCTGCTGGAGGCGATGGCCTTGGGCACGCCGGTGATCAGCACGGATGTGACCGGAATCCCGGAACTGGTGCGCAACAATGAAACCGGCCTGTGCGTTGCCGAAGGCGACCCCCAGGCCCTCGCATCGGGGCTTGCGAAACTGCTCGATGCGCCCGATCTGCGCAGGCAATTCTCGCAAGCGGCGCGCGCGGTGATCGAACGGGACTTTGACATCTCGGCCAACGCCGAGGCATTGCAATCGATTTTCGCGGGCCAGGCCGACGCCACCCGGCGCCGGACATCGGAGGTCGCATGATGCGCATCGCCTATGTCTGCACCGATCCCGGCATCCCGGTTTTCGGCACCAAGGGCGCCTCGATCCATGTGCAGGAAATCCTGCGGGCGTTTCTGCGCCGCAACGCCGAGGTCACGATCATCTCGCCGCGACTGAAGGATGAGGTGCCGAATGATCTGCGCCACGTGACGCGCCGCGTCCTGCCCGGGCCGCCGAAAGGCGCGGAGGCGGATGCACGCGCGGACTGGGCGCTGGCGCTCAATGCTGATGTCAGGGCCATGCTGACCGAACACGGCCCCTTCGACCTGATCTACGAACGCCACGCCCTCTTTGCCCACGGTGCCATGGAAACCGCCGCAGAACTGGGGATTCCCTCGATCCTCGAACTCAACGCGCCCCTGATCGACGAGCAGACGCAACACCGCGCGCTGGCAAGACCGCAGGACGCCGAGGCGAGCGCCCGGCGCGCCTTTGCCGCGGCCGGTCACGTCGCGGCGGTGTCCACCGGCGCTGCCGGCTACGCCCTCGACCGGGGGGCCGCGGCGACCCGTGTGGCGGTCACACCGAACGGGGTGGATCCTTCCCGCTTTCCGCCCCGCGCGCGTGCCGAGGGGCCGTTCACGGTCGGCTTTCTGGGCACGCTGAAACCCTGGCACGACACCGCGACACTGATCGAGGCATTTGCCCTGTTGCGCAGCAACGCGGTGCCCGACGCACGGCTTCTGATCGTCGGCGACGGCCCCGATCGCGATCGCATCGAAGCCCGTCTCGACACGCTCGGGCTGCGGTCCGCGACCCATCTGACCGGGGCTGTCGCGGCATCGGACGTGGCGGGCTGGCTGGCCCGGATGCATGTCGCGGCGGCACCGTACCGTGCTGATCAGCCATTCTACTTTTCGCCGCTGAAACTCTACGAATACATGGCGGCCGGATTGCCGGTCGTGGCAAGCCGGGTTGGCGACCTGCCGGATGTTCTGGACCACGGCCGGTTTGGGCGTCTTTGCGCGCCCGACGATGCGTCGGCATTGGCAGACGGATTGGCCGCACTCGCAGGCGATGCCGCGCTGCGCGCCCGGCTCGGAAATGCCGCGCGCGATCACGTGCTTGCGCATCGCACGTGGGATGCGGTGGCCGATCGCGTGATCCGGGCCGCCTGTCCCGTCAGGACGCTGGCATAATGGCCGGAAATCGCCCCGACTCCATCGCCAAGGCGCTGCCCGGCCTGCGGCGGGTCCTGCGCCGGTTCGCGCCGTATCTGCGTCCGCACCGCCCCCTTCTGGCCGGGGCAACCGTCGCGCTCATCGGTGCGACGATGATGCGCCTACTGGAGCCTTGGCCGCTCAAGTTCGTGATCGACCGGGTCGTACCCTCCAGCGTCGCGGAAGGCGGCGGGTCGGGGATCGCGTTGGTGGATGCCCTCGATCCGATGGTTCTTCTGGCGCTTTGCGCGGGCGGTCTGGTGGTCATCATCGGGATGCGCGCCGTGCTACAGTATCTCGCGACAATCGGTTTCGCGATCGTCGGCAACCGCGTGCTGACGAAAGTGCGCGGGGTTCTGTTTCGCCACTTGCAGGGTCTGTCGCTGGCGTTTCATGCGCGGGCCCGCACCGGGGATCTGACGACGCGCCTGATCGGCGATGTCGGGATGCTGAAGGAAACCATGGTCACGGCGGCGCTGCCGCTGGCCGCCAATGTTCTGGTGCTCGTCGGCATGGTCGCGGTGATGCTGTGGCTCGACTGGCAGCTTGCGCTGATCGCGCTGGTGCCGCTGCCGCTGCTCTGGCTTGGATCGGTGCGCGTCGGTCGCCGCATCCAGGATGTCAGCCGCAAGCAACGGCGTCTGGAAGGTGACATGGCGGCCACCGCGGCCGAGGCGATGGCGGGTGTGCGAACCGTGCAGGCGCTGGCGATCGAGGGCCGCGCCGCAGAGACATTCGAGGGCGCCAACAAGAAAAGCCTGAAAGACGGGGTCAAGGCAAAGCGGCTTGCCGCCGGGCTGGAACGCGGTGTGGATCTGCTGGTGGCGCTCGCCACAGCCCTCGTGCTTTATTTCGGCGCGTTGCAGGTGTTGCGGGGGCGGATCACGCCCGGCGATCTGATCGTCTTCATCACCTATCTCAAGGCGACGTTCCGACCGATCCGGAGTTACGCGAAATACACCGCGCGCCTCGCCAAGGCCAGTGCGGCGGGCGAACGGATCGTGGAACTTCTCGACGAGGTGCCCGATATCCGCGACGCGCCCGATGCCAGACCGGCCCCCGACATGCGCGGGGATGTCACGTTCGAGGATGTCGAATTCGACTATGGTGACGGCGTGGCGGCGATCCGGAACATCTCGCTCCACCTCGCACCGGGCACCAGTGTCGTGCTGACCGGCCCCTCCGGCGCGGGCAAATCGACCCTCGTGGCGCTGATGTTGCGGCTTTACGATCCGACCTCGGGGCGGATCCTGTTCGATGGCACCGACATTCGTGACTTCACGGTGGAAAGCCTGCGCCTGCAGACAAGCCTCGTGCCGCAGGAAACGCTGATGTTTCGCGGCACGCTGGCCGAAAATATCGCGCTCGGCGCCGGGCGCGATGTCACCGATGCCGAGATCGAGGAGGCCGCGCGCCAGGCGAACGCTCATGATTTCATCTCCGCACTGCCCGATGGCTACGCCACCGAGGTTGCCGAACGCGGGGCCACATTGTCGGCCGGGCAACGGCAGCGGATCGCCATCGCCCGCGCGGTCTTGCGGCGCAGCCCGATCCTGATCCTTGACGAGCCGACGACGGGGCTGGACGGTGCCAACGAGGCGGCCGTCGAGGACGCGATATGGCGTCTGGCGCAAGGCCGCACGACGATCTGCATCACCCACGATCTTTCTCTGGTGACCCGGGCGGATCGCGTCCTTTTTCTGGAGAGGGGAAAGATCAAGGAGGACGGTACGCATGAAGAGCTGCTGATGCGCGACGGCCGGTATGCCCGTATGTGGCGACTGCAAACCCAAGAGACGGAGCAAGAGTTGAAACATGCTGTCCCCCGCTGACCGTGATATCTGTGACCGCGATCCGGACCTTCCGGGTCTGGCCGCGCTGCTCGAGGTGCCTGCTCTCGGGCATCTTGCGGGGATCGGGCCGCTGACGCCTGTGTACTTGCGCTACAAGCCGCAAACCAGCTGCGCCGCCGGGTTCTTTACCGCGAGCGGCGGGGCGCTGGCTGCCCATGCCTACACCGCCGCCCGTTATGCCGAGGTGCGCGCCCGCGAGGAATGGCTTGGCGACCGGGACGTGATATTTCTCGATGACCTGCGGATCGTCTTCGTTCCGGCCCGCCTCGATCGCGGGCTGAAGGGTTTGCGACGGTTTTTCGATCCGGAACGGCGGCAGAAAATGCTGCGCAAACTTGCCGGTCGCCGGGCGGGCGGGACGGATGCGGTGCCGTATCTCTTGCGCTACAAGCCCGGTCGCCGCCTCGTCGCGCGGCTCGACGACGACGATGGGCATCCGCGGGCCGCGCTCAAGGCGACCAGCCGGGAGTCGTTCAAGCAGGCTTTGATCGGGGCGACGGGTGCTGCGGCGCTTGGCGGTGCGCCGGTTCTGGGCGCCGACGCGTCGCGGTGCATCCTCGTCACCAGTTGGATCGACGGACAATTGCTTTGCCCGGCGACCGCAGACGAGATACCGGACCGAGAGGTCACAGCAAAGACCGGAAAGGCTTTGGCAGGCTTTCACGGTGCCGAGCTTCTTCCACCGACCCGGATGTCACGGGGCTCGGACTCGGCGGCGCTTACGGAGATCGTCGCCATGCTCGGGATCCTTCACCCCCGTCTCGGGGAGATGGCCGGAGAGATCGCGGCAAGGCTCGAGCACGCGCTGGACCGAATGCCGCAGAAACGGTCGCTGATCCACGGGGATTTCAGCGCAGATCAGGTCGTCGTGCGCAAGGGTCGGGCCGTGATCCTCGACTGGGACCATGCCGCGCAGGGGGATCCTGCGTCGGATTTCGGATCTTTTCTCGCGCGGCTGGATGCGCAGGTGATCGATGACATCTGTGCGGCGGACACGGCCGAAGATATCGGCGACGCGCTTATGGCAGGCTATGCCGACGAGGCGCAGGCCCTGCCCGAGGGGATCGCGATCCGTCGGGCGCAAGCCCTCCTGATGCTGGCCACCGAGGGGTTCCGCGAGCGCCATGCCGACTGGCCCGCGCGCACGCAAGCGTTGCTCGAAAGATCGGCAGCGCTTCTCGATACCTCCTCCCGGCGCGTGACCGACCCCGCCATGCCGGCGCTTGACCGGGCCCTGAGCGTGCGCCACGCGAAACCGGCCTTGGCGCGCACGCTCGGGTTGTCAGAGGCAGAGATGACCGTCGACGCGCCGCGCCTTCTGCGCCACAAGACAGGCCGCCGCGCGATGGTCGGCTACGAGATCGGGACCGGCTCAGCGCCCTACGGGCACCTGAGCCTGCTTGGCAAGCTGCGGGCCAAGGGTCTCGATCGCAGGACACCCCGGCTGCACGACACGCTGCACCGCGCCGGATTGGACGGGCGGAACGGTGTGGGTGTGCCGCCCGTTTTTGGCAGTGTCACGTCGTTCGACATGTGGCTGCAGGCGCGCGTGCCGGGCAGATCGCTGGCCGCGTTGCTGGCCCCCGACGCCCCGTCGGATGACCTGTCGCGCGCGGGTGCGGCACTGGCCCGGCTGCACGCAACGCCTGTCGCGCCTGACCGGCACTGGAGCATGGCCGATGAGGCCGACGTGCTGGACCGCGCCCTTGACCGCGCCGCCGAAGCGCGCCCCGAGGACAGCGACACCTGCAAAGATATCGCGCGCACGGCCCGGCAAAGGCTTGCGGCGCTGTCGCCGATCCGGCCCTGCGGCATCCATCGGGATTTCTATTTCGATCAGGTGATGGTCGATGAAACCTGTATCTGGCTGCTGGATCTCGACCTGTTCACCGAAGGTGACCCCGCCATCGATCTGGGCAATTTCCTCGCGCATCTCGATGAGTTGGGCCTGCGACGCCACGGCGAGATCGACGCGCTCTCCCGGCATGGCGAGGCATTTCTGGAGGGCTACGGCGCGGTGCATGCTCTGCCGGATTCCGGCCGGATCGCGCTTCTGCGGTCGGTGTCGCTCGCCCGGCATATCAATATCAGCCGTCATTTCGAAGACCGCCGGCACACCACCCCGTCGCTGATCAAGATCGCGCACGCGGCGCTTGTTCGGTCCGGTGACCTTGAAAGGACCGGACCGTGAAACGCATGTCCCGTTATGCGAACGGAGAACCCGAATGAAGACGTGTCCCGCGGTCTGGTCGTTCGCGTCACGCATGTCGGTCGCCGTGGTGCTGATCGCGTTTGCGACAACGGCCTCGGCCGATGATCCGATCGAGCTGCCGGAGAATCTCGAGATCGAATGGACGTTCGAGGTGAATGCCGAAAGTCAGTCCAGCCGTGATCTCGACCCGGACACCGACGATGGGCTGTCCAGCATCCGGCCCGAGCTGATCCTCGAGCTTGAATACGAGGCGACCGACACGCTGAGCTTCTTCACCGAGATGGAGTTTCGCCGCCGCTTCGAACTGGACCGCGGACGGGACAGGTCGCGTCAGGACAACGAGACCGAATTCAACCTCGTGCAACTCTATGCGCTGACACGGACGCCTGTGGATGGCCTGTCATTCAGTTTCGGGCGAAGGGAGCTCAACGACAGGCGGGAATGGCTCTACGACGTCGATCTCGACAGTATCGTCGCGCGGTTTGAGCGCGGCGCGTTCCAGCTGGAGGCCGCGGTTGGACGCGAGCGGGCCGTGAAGGAAAACTTGCTCGAGCCTGCCGAAGATAACGAAGATATCGACACATTCATCGTGAATGCCAGCTTCGAGGCGATCGAGGATCAGGTTTTCGGCCTCTTCGCACTTTACCGCGACAATCAGGATGAGGATGACCAGTCCAGGATCTATCTCGGCGCACGGGCGCATGGCGAGATCGGCGACACTCTGGA
>Ga0307946_1000107_pt1 | contig 47178 bp, 48 predicted proteins | sample OrgLakmetagen230_FD_203153 | JGI IMG/M metagenome (GOLD analysis project Ga0307946, IMG submission 203153) | Saline water microbial communities from Organic Lake, Antarctica - #230 | ecosystem: Environmental > Aquatic > Non-marine Saline and Alkaline > Saline | place: Antarctica: Organic Lake...
CAGATCAGGGCCGAACAAAAAGCCCTTGAACCCGAAGCCGCCACGGGGGTTAAAATGGCAGCATGACCAGCGCAGCGCGCTGTCTTATAACCGTGCCCCGGTACACACGGTTCCCGCCGTCTCCTGTTCGGCGGCTCACAGGTCGGGTCCGGCATGGAGGAGACGCAAGCGCTCTCTGTTCCATTATTCTCAGCTGCCTGCTCGGCGGCTCAATCCGGGTCCGACGAGGAGTTGGGGTCGACCGGCGAACCAGCAAAACCCAAAACCTCAACCTCCTGTTCGGCGGCTCACCCAAGGCCCCGTGGGGCCCTTGGACGAAGATGGGTGCAACCACGCGGCTGCGAAAATCCCATCTTGCGACTGCCTGTGCGGCGAATGGCCTGTGCCTCCCTTCCTGAGGTGGTGCAAATGCCGCTAAAAAGTAGATTGGTCCGATTGCCGAGGCCGGAAGGATTTTCTTTCAGTCAGACGATTTTTTGGCGCGATACCGAGAGTTTTGGCCATCGCGAGTGGCGAGCCGTTGTCATCGAGAATGATCGCGGGCGCGGCCTTGTGGGCCGTGCCGCGCGTCACGTGCACGGTCCACCAGAAGATGACGGGGGTGATGATTGCGGCCGGACCGAGCCACACCACGAGGTCGGGCAGGAAGCTCAGATTGACGGCCCCCGCAGCGGTGATCGTGGCGATTGTTCCACCCAGCATTCGGCCGAGGTGCCGCGCGATGCGCGCCTTCCCGGTGACCGGCTCACGTGCCCAGTCACGCCAATCCGACAGAGCCATGGTCAGCCCGATGGAACTGAAGGCCAGGAGGATCGCCGGCTGCACGCCATTGCCTGCCAGCAGGATGGACAGCGGACCCACCTGCGCCTGACCGACGATCGCCGTGTGCCCGTAGGCAGGTCATTCCGCCCCGACCTCACGGCTGCGGGGTGGCTTTGATAGCCGGTAAGACAGCGCCAGGCCTTGATGCGTCTGGAAAAGCAGAGGGCCGCGGTGACGGCGCAAGGACGACATAGAGAATGGCCTCGGATGCCGCATTGAAGCTATCTGGAAGCAGCCATTCGTTTTCCTTGAGCTGCAAACAGGTTGGCCGCCTCGAACGGCCGTTCTCAGTGACGGCCTTGTGTGCGGCGCGAAAGCCGTTGAAGGCGCTGTGGAGATGTCTACTTTCACCGACATGAGAAAACGGGATCACATGCGCGCATTCTTTCGGCGCGCTACGGCGCTTGCAGCCTTTGTTGCTTTGCTCTGGGCGGTCCAGGTCGTCAACTGGATCATCGGCTACGGCTTCAACCCAGCCTTCGGCCTGATCCCCCGGCACGTCAGCGGGTTGGATGGCGTCATCGCAATGCCCCTCCTGCACGGAAGCTTCGGGCACCTGATGGCCAATACGCCACCGCTCCTGGTGATGGGTGGGCTGCTGGTGGCCACCACCACGCGGGCCTTGCTGGCTGTGAACGCCGTGGTGATTGGCCTCGGCGGCGGTCTCGTCTGGTTGTTCGGAAGCTCTGCCATCCATATCGGTGCGTCTGGACTGGTCTTCGGCTGGTTTGGTTTCCTCGTGGCGCGCGGCCTGGTGGATCGATCGCCGGTCACACTGAGCGCGGCACTACTGGTCGGTGTCCTGTATAGCTCCATTCTCTGGGGCGCTCTGCCGGGTCAACCTGGCGTCTCTTGGGAGGCCCACCTCTTCGGCGCTATCGCAGGCGCAGCTGCTGCGTTCCTTTTACGAACACACGTCCATGCTCCGCGCCTCGGCGGCGTCAATCATGAATGAAGCAGCACACTCGGCCCCATCGCGGCCATTGGCTTTGTGGTCGAGCGCTGCGGTGCAGCGTCACAAGACCGGCCATTCATCCATCGCGCAGCATTTTCGAAGAGTGAAGGTCGGCAGTGCGGACGATGCAGCTATCCACACCACTCTCCGACAAAAGCTACGGCATGCGGCTCTAATCGCAATTGGAATTGTTTGGAATCTTGACGTGTCCCTCACCGGACATTTTCGCCGGATAGCCTGAAGGGTGTGTTCTTCGGTGGGAACTCGTGCGGTTCGGCACTGACCACAGCGAGGAACCTTTAGAGCCGGCCAGGTGTTCTTCGGCTATGCTCTACTGCCCAAAGCAACCGCCTGCATCACGACATGCCTGATCTAAGGACCAGCGGCCTGATTGATCTTTTGCGTCGGAACATCGAAATCGGCAGTCTCCTTCTGCTGTGCTTGATCGTAGCTGCGGTCTGGGGTCTCGCCGAACTCACGGATGAAGTCCTCGAAGGTGCGACACATGGGCTGGATCGCGATATTCTCCTTGCCATGCGCACGCCGGGTGATCTCTCCGATCCGATTGGCTCGCCCCATGTGGAAGAAATGGCTCGTGATTTGACAGCACTTGGAGGGACGGTCGTCATTGCAGGTGCCACATTGCTCGCCGCTGGCTTCTTTCTGATGCGCCGTTCCATTGGGTCCATGGTCTATCTGTTGGTCGCCGTAGGGGGAGGAATTTCCCTCAGCAGCATTGGTAAGGAAGTCTTCGACCGCCCGCGGCCAGATTTCTTGCCGCATGGCTCTCTCGTCTACACGGCGAGTTTTCCGTCAGGTCACTCGATGATGGCGGCGGTGGCATATCTCACACTTGGCGTGCTCATCGCCCGCGTGCTGCCGCAACGGCGCCAAAAGGCTTATGTGCTTTCGATTGCGGTGACCCTGACAATTCTGGTGGGCCTTAGCCGCGTATATCTTGGAGTCCACTGGCCGACCGACGTCGCCGCTGGCTGGCTCGCCGGTGCCTCTTGGGCGGTGGCATGCGTGCTGGTGGCGCGCATTCTTTCACGCAAAGGACATGTCGAGCCCGATGCGTGCGAGGAATAGCCGTTAGGCAAGGCCTTATTGCCGCGTCAGAGGCAGCGCAGCGTTGGCAAAATCTGGTTCGCCCGGCACGGTAAGGTCGGCCCAAACCCGCCATTCGAGGTTCTCGCCGGCGCTGCGGGGCGGCTTCGCCGAAGCGGCCTTTCGGGGCCCGGTGCGTCATTAGCCGTATTCAAGTGTCACCTCGTACATCCGTCCATCACTCGGCCAACCTCGGCCAGCCCATCCGGCCAGTCTATCCGGCCAGGTGGAATTCCGACCTGGTTCGCCGCATAGCGTTCATGACGGATACGGTTCAGCCTTGTTTCAGCCACACGTGCGCACGCCGGCACCACTGGCGGTCTCTCGGGACAGAAGGACGCCATCCCGGAGCATTGAGGGCGGCGACTGAGAATGCATCGACTGCCAAGGTACATCGTTGCGCTGATGATGGGCATGATCCTGATCATGGCCATAACCGTCAGCGTGTCCATCGTCTCGATGACCCGGGCCCTCAACCAACAGGCCCGCGAAAGCGAGCGTGCCCGGGTCGGGGTGGCGATAGACAACCTGCTGGGCGAGACCCGCGTGCTCATGCTCGACTACGCAAAGTGGGAAGCGGCGGTTCCCTTGATCCAGGCACGAGACATGTCCTGGATCTACGACAATATCGGCGCCTCGGCGATCGCCGGATCCGCCTTCCAACTGGCGATCCTCTGGGGCGGGCCCTTCGCGTCGGACATCGGCTGGACAGAGGGTGGCCCCCGGGATCCGCAGTCCGACATCGTGGATCCAGCCCTGGTGGACTTCGTCGAAACCCATCTCAGAAGAATCCCGCTCAATCTGCGTCGTGGCGCTGAGTTCTTCGCTTGGCATGAGGGAGAGATTTTTATTCTGGCCGCGGCGCGTATCGAGCCGGATGCGCCCGCCGTCGTGGCAGACCTCATTTCCAGAGACGTGGACACACCACGCATCCTCATGGGCCGCCGTCTCACCGGTAAGGAAATCGCGGCCATCGCGGATAGCTCTTTGCTTACCCGTGTTGCCCTTCTTCCCGAGCAGCCCGTCGGCCGCGACGTCCTGCCTCTTCCAGGCGGCGACGGTCAGCCGATCGCCTATCTTGCCTGGGAGGCACCCGATCCCGGCACGGATGTTCTCCGGCAGATGCTGCCGTATTTTCTGGCCGTAGGGGCCGTGGTATTCGGCCTCACGCTTCTCGGCACCGGATTGGCGCGGCGAAGCGCCGCCCACCTGGTCATCGCCGAAAAGCAAGCCTCCGTCGCAGCGCGAACAGACGCCCTGACCGGCTTGCCCAACCGCGCGGCCTTCAATGAGGTGCTGACCGAGCCTGCTCTTTCCAGAGAACGAGCGCTCCTCTTTCTCGACGTGAACGATTTCAAGCGCATCAACGACAGCATCGGTCATGCGGCGGGAGACCAGGTAATCGTCCGCGTGGCGCAGCGCCTGGCGATCCTTGCCGGCCCGGACTGCTTTCTGGCCCGCATTGGCGGGGATGAATTCGTCATCGTGGTCACGGGGCCGGGGGCGGAAGCCCGGATCAAGCGCCTGGCCGAGGAGGCTCAGAAAACGCTGGGGAGGCGGTTCCAGGTCCTGGGGAACGAAATGCGGCTCAAGACAGCCAGTGGCTACGCCGTCCATGCGACGGATGACATGACGGGCGAAGACCTCGTGCGGCAGGCCGATCTCGCGATGTACGAGGCCAAGCGCCAGAAAGGTGGTGGGGCCGTTGCCTTCAGCGCCCTGCTCGAGCAGACTTCGCGAGAGGCCTCAGCCATCGAGCAGGAACTTCGAAAGGCTCTGCGGCGCCCGGGCGAACTTGCCATCGCCTATCAGCCTATTGTGGACATGGACGGACACATGGTCCGGGCGGAGGCGCTGGCGCGCTGGACCTCGCCCGAGCTCGGCACAGTGGGGCCCGACCGTTTCATCTCCGTGGCCGAACAGGCGGGTCTGATCGTGGAGCTGGGCTGGCAACTATTCCAGATCGTCTTCGACGACCTCGTTGCACATCCCGATCTCAGGGTAAGCGTGAACGTCTCGCCGCGACAGCTGATGACGCCCGATTTCGTCCCTGCCTTGGTGAGGGCGCTGCAACAACGCGGCATCGCCTCCCAGCGAGTCGAGGTGGAGCTCACGGAGGCGGTCCTCGTGGACAATCCCCGTCTTGCAGCTGAACGGCTGGTGGAGTTGCACGCGGCGGGACTCTCGACCGCGATCGATGATTTCGGAACGGGATATTCTTCGGTAAGCTATCTTGAGCAGCTCGAATTCGACACGCTGAAAATCGACCGATCCTTTATCTCGAAGACCCGCGGCTCGGTCAAGGGAACCACCGTGGTCGAGGGCATGATCACCATGGCGCATGGCTTTGATTTGCAGGTGGTGTGCGAGGGAGTGGAAACGGCCGAGGAGCTTGTACTGATGCGCGACCTGGGATGCGACTTGGCGCAGGGCTATCACCTCGACCGGCCGATGGCGGTCGATGCTCTGGCGGAGCGCTGGCTTGCGCCGTGGTCGAGGGCGGACAGCAGCGGCCTCAAGCGTCGTTCAGATAGAGCAGGTCGTGGATAGGATCACGAATGCTCCCTGAGGCGCCAAGGAGGATATTAGCGGCTTTGCCCGCGGATAACCTGCGGACGCCGGAATGCCGCACCTGCTCGGGCCCGCTTTCTGCGCTCGCTGAAGCCCCCTATGCGTTGCAGCGAAGGACGGCTGTCTGCCCCCTGTGAAGTCGGCGGTTGGATCGGCAGAGTCGGCCCAAAGCTGCCTTTCGCGACTGGCGGAGTAAATGACCGGTCTGCGTTGTTCCATACCACCAGTAGATAAGTAAAATGGTCGCCTCAGTTCCTGCGTGACAAACACTGCGGCCTTCGGAGAGGTAGGCCTCATCCAATCATCCTCCAATCAGACGCGAAGCGAGATTCACCGTAAAAGACTGAGCAGCATCGAGCCCCCCATACTTTTTGCAGGACGAATTGCTCAGCGTCGGACTTGTTGTTGAACGACCTCAGTGCTCGATGGGCGCCCTTTGGGTAGACCTTCCACTTTCCATCGATGTTTCTTATCTTGCAATACAACACATCCGCGAATGTCAGTGATCGATCTCCTGACATAACATCATGGTCTCTGCGCTCAAATGCGCTCAAACCAATCTCCAGCAAAGCATCAAAACAAATAGAAATCGCAATACAATTCTTCCGAAGGGTCTCGAGTTCGCTGACAGTAATATTAGCATTGGGCACGTGAGCTGCCTTGTGTCTGAGACGCGCACTGGATTCAAACCTCGACTTCAGGTCCAGTCCCAAGTCAAGCTGGCCAGCCATCGCGGTCATATTCTGCCATGCAGATCTAATACACATCGCCGACAAGAATTTATTAACGGAGTCTGAATTGATATTCGAAGCATCAAATCCAAAGAAGTGCTGTCTTTGACGTCGAGCGCATACATGAAGACGGCGGCGGAGCGGTATCCTGGACTGCCGAAGATGTTCAGAAGTATCTTAGGGCCCACGGCCCCGGAACGATGGCCAGGCTATGGTTCTGCCTGGCATATGCGACGCACAGCCGTATCGGCGATGCGCCGACCTTGGGTGCCGGTAATGAAGCCTACCATGACGGAGTCCAGTTCATCGAATGGCAGCCGCGAAAGAAGGGTTCGGCATTTGTCTCGATTCCCATGGAAGACCTTCTTGCAGAGGAGCTGAAGTTTCACGAGGAGCGACCTACATACCTTTTGACCGAGCATGGTCGCCCGTTTGCATCTTCCGGCTCGCTCGACAACCGTGTGCGCAAGTGGATCATCGCTGCCGGTCTCTGCGACGATATGAAAGACGAGAAGGGCAAGCCGATCTACGAGGGAATCGGCGCAAGGAAGGTCGTCAAGAAGCAAGCCACTCGTTCCCAGCACGGAATTCGGAAGGGGGTTGCAGAACTCATGGCCGAGAGCGGTGCATCTGAGTTCGAGATCATGGCGTCGTTCGGCTGGACCGAGACCAAAACGGCCGCGATCTATACCAAAAGCTTCAAGCGGCGGAACAGTGCGGCTTCCGCATCCAAAAGGATGGCTGCTGCTGCCCTCGCAGCAGTAGATTCAGGCAAAGGTGGACCACGCGACGGAATTCGTGGTCCACATTCGGACGCAAGAGCCAGTAAAATAAAGGAAAAATTGGAACCGTGGCAGCCCGTAGGGGAATCGAACCCCTCTTTCCAGGTTGAAAACCTGGCGTCCTAACCGATAGACGAACGGGCCACTCTTGGTGAGGCGCTTCTAGGGAAACCCCCACGTGAGGGCAAGGGGTTTTTCGACCTCTTTTGCGGTTTTTCCGACGGCGTCTAGTGGGCTGGGGCCGCGTCTTCCAGACGCAGTTGCGGGGACTGGCGTCCTTGCCATGTATTGACCTCCAGACGCCCGGCCAGATGGAACCTTTTGCCGCCGTGGCCGGTCAGTGCGGGACCAAGTGGGCTGTCCATGCCGCCAAAGCAGATCGCATCGATTCGGGCGCCCAGCCCGTCGCCAAAGGTCACCTTGAGGTGGTTTGCCCCGACCGGCTTGGCGAAAAGGATCTGGCAGTCGGCGAAAACGAAGCGCGGGGCAGGGGCACCCGCCCCGAAAGGGCCCGCTTTTTCCAGTGTCTCGATCAGCTCGACCGTTGCGGCCCCCGGCATCAGCATGCCGTCAAGCCGCAGGTCCGCCGGTCCCAGATCGCCCGCACCCTGTTTGCCCAGCAGGTCCGAGAGTCGCGCCATAGCTGGCGCAAGCTGGTCGCGGGCGACAGTCAGACCGGCGGCCATCTTGTGGCCACCGCCTTTCAGCAGCAAGCCGTCGGTCGCGCAGCGCTGGATCGCGGCGCCAAGGTCCACCCCGCTGACCGACCGGCCCGAGCCCTTGCCGATGTCGCCGTCGAAGCCGATCACGATTGCGGGGCGGTTGGTGGCTTCCTTGATCCGCGCGGCGACAATGCCCACCACGCCGGGGTGCCAGCCTTCGCCTGCGGCCCAGACAAGGGGCGCTGCCTTGTCACGGCTTTCGATCTGCTCGAACGCGAGGTCGCGGACCTGCGCCTCGACCTCGCGGCGGTCGGTGTTCAGCTGTTCCAGCATGTCGGCAAGGCTGCGGGCCTCGTTGGCATCGGTCGCGGACAGCAGCCGTGCGCCAAGGTCGGCCTTGCCGATCCGTCCGCCCGCATTGATGCGGGGGCCAAGAAGGAACCCCAGATGATAGGAGGATGGCTGCGTATCCAGTCCCGCCACATCCGCCAGCGTCCGCAGACCCAGCCTTTCGCGCCGTGCCATGACGGCCAGACCGGCCCGCACGAAGGCGCGGTTGACCCCCGTGAGAGGGGCCACATCGGCCACGGTCGCCAGCGCGACAAGGTCAAGCATTGCCATCAGGTCCGGTCCGCGCAAACCGCGCTCGCGCATCTGGCGGTTGCAGTCCACGAGCACGAGGAAGACAACTGCGGCAGCACAGAGCTGCGCCAGATCGCCGCTTTCGTCCTGCCGGTTGGGGTTCACGACGGCGCTGCAGAGAGGCAGGGTTTCTCCGCCCAGATGGTGATCGAGCACGACCACATCGGCACCCGCCCCCACGGCGGCGGCGACCGGCTCGTGGGACAGCGTGCCGCAATCGACGCAGACGATCAGGTCGTGGTCGCGGGCGAGTGCAGACATGGCCGCGTCGTTGGGGCCGTAGCCCTCGTCGATGCGGTCGGGAATATAGAGCGTGGCCGCCCGGTCCTGTTGGCGCAGCCAGTCGATCAGGAGTGCTGCCGAGGTGCCGCCATCAACGTCGTAGTCCGCGAAGATGGCGATCCGCTGGCGCTTGGCCACGGCGTCGCAGATGCGCGCGCTGGCTACCTCCAGATCGCGGAGCGTGCGGGGGTCGGGCAGCAAATCGCGCAGTTTCGGGTCGAGATAGGACTGCGCTTCGGCGGCCCCGACAGAACGCCGGGCAAGGGTGCGGCACACGGGGGCGGGCAGGCCGGTGGCCTGTTCCAGCGCCTCGGCGGCGCGGTCCTCGTCCATGGTGGGCCCGACCCAGCGGCGGCCCGTCAGCGAGGCATCGACATTCAGAAAAGACGGCATGGATGCTGTCTAGCCCCCTGCGCCGTCCTGCGCCAGCATCACTTGGTCGGATTGCGATACTGCATGCGGCGCACCGATCCGGTTTTGGACCGCATCAGGATCGTCTCGGCAGTGACGAACCCGACCTCGCGCTTGATGCCGGGCAGGATCGACCCGTCGGTGACGCCGGTGGCCGCGAAGATCACGTCGCCGGTGACCATGTCGTCGCGGGTATAAATGCGGTCTAGGTCCGTGATCCCCGCCTTCCTGGCCCGTGCGCGTTCATCGTCGTTGCGGAAGGTCAGCCGCCCGTACATCTGCCCGCCCATGCATTTCAGCGCGGCAGCGGCCAGCACGCCCTCGGGCGCGCCACCCGATCCCATGTACATGTCGATGCCGGTCTGGACGGGTTCGGCGCAGTGCATGACACCGGCCACGTCGCCGTCCGTGATCAGCCGAATGGCGGCACCCGTGCCGCGCAATTCCGCGATCATGTCGTCGTGGCGGGGTCGCTCCAGCACGCAGACGGTGATGTCGGCGGTCGCGCACCCCTTGGCTGTGGCCAGCGCGTTCACCCGCTCGCTGGGCGACATGGACAGTGTCACGACGCCGGGGGTGTAGCCGGGGCCGATGGCGATCTTGTCCATGTAGACGTCGGGGGCGTGCAACATGGTTCCGCGCGGTCCCATGGCGATCACGGCCAGCGCGTTGGGCATGTCCTTGGCGGTCAGTGTCGTGCCTTCCAGCGGGTCGAGCGCGATATCGACGCCGGGGCCGTTGCCGGTGCCGACCTCTTCGCCGATGAACAGCATCGGCGCCTCGTCGCGCTCGCCTTCGCCGATGACAACGGTGCCCGCGATGTCGAGCTTGTTGAGCTGGGTGCGCATGGCGTCGACGGCAGCCTGATCGGCGGCCTTTTCGTCACCGCGCCCGATGAAGTTCGCGCAGGCGATGGCGGCGGCTTCAGAGACGCGGGCAAGGCCCAGCGACAGGGTGCGGTCGTTGAAATCGGGAATGGCGGTCATGTGAGGATCCTTCTGCTTGCCCGTGGGTAAAGCCGCACCCCTGACCTTGCGCAAGACTGTTTGCGCTAAAGGACAGGCGGCTGGATCAAGACAGGGATCGGGGCCTAGACAGCCTCGATCCGGATCGCGACGGGATCGCTTTGCACGACTCTGGTGGCGGGCAGGGCGGCGATCGCCTCGTCCAGCGCCGACCGTGTGGTCTTGTGTGTGACAATCAGCACGGGGGCGACATCCTCGCCGTGGTCATACTGGCGCATCCGGTCGATCGAGATACCCGCATCGCCGAGAACGGCAGCGACCTTGGCCAGCGCACCGGGCTTGTCCAGAAGCTGCATCCGCAGGTAGTAGGGCGCAGCCACGGCGGCACGGGCCGCACGCGCCTTGACCAGCGTTGCGGCAGGCTGGCCGAAGGTCGGCAGACGCAGGCCGCGCGCGATGTCCATCACGTCGCCCATGACGGCGCTGGCGGTCGGTCCCATCCCCGCACCGGGGCCGCGCAGCACGATCTGGTCGATGGAATCGCCTTCCAGCACGACCATGTTGGTGCCGCCCTGCAATTGCCCCAAGGGTGATGTTCCGGGCACAAGACAGGGTGTCATGCGCTGTTCCAGCCCGCGACCGGTCATCTGGGCGACACCCAGCAGCTTGATCTTGAAGCCCATGTCGGCGGCGTGGCGGATATCCTCGATGGTGATCGACCCGATACCTTCCAGTTCGACCGCGTCGAAATCGACCTGCGTGCCGAAAGCGATGGCGGACAGCAGCGCCAGCTTGTGGCCTGCGTCGATCCCGCCGACGTCAAGGTTGGGGTCGGCTTCCAGATAGCCCAGCTGGTTGGCCTCCTCGAACACGTGATCGTAGGGCAGGCCCGTGCTTTCCATGCGGGTCAGGATGTAGTTGCAGGTGCCGTTCATCACGCCGATCACGCGGCGGATCTCGTTGCCTGCCAAGCTTTCGGTCAGCGCCTTGATGACCGGGATGCCGCCTGCGACGGCGGCCTCGAAGCGGATCACGCAGCCCGCGTCTTCGGCCAGTTCCGCAAGCGCCTGTCCGTGGTGCGCCAGCATTGCCTTGTTAGCGGTGACCACGTCCTTGCCGGCCCTGATCGCGGCCTCGGTCGCGTCCTTGGCGGGGCCATTGTCGCCGCCGATGACCTCGATCAGGACGTCCACGTCTTCGCGTCCGGCTAGGGTTATGGGATCGTCTTCCCACGCGTAGCCAGAGACGTCGACCTCGCGGTTTTTCGTCCTCGACCGCGCCGATACCGCCGTGATGATGACCGGACGGCCCGCCCGCGCTTCGAGAAGGGCCGCATGGGTCTGGACGATCCGCACGATGCCTTGTCCCACGGTGCCAAGTCCGGCGATGCCAAGGCGAAGGGGGTCTGACATGAGGCGGTCCATTCGTTGTGCGAGGAATATCTCGCGCTGGTTAGCGAAAAGACCCGGCTACCGCAACGCGCTCGTGTCGATGGGTCGGTTCAGGCGATCGCGCTCGGGTTCCGACAACAGCGGCCCCCGCAGGGCCCTGGCGCGGTCGCGCAGGCTGGCGGCCCGTCCCTCGGACTGGGTGACCGAGGTGGGGGTGATCGTCGAGGGGCGATCCGCAGCGGCAATGATCGGGTCCAGCGGCACAAGATCGGGCGAGGGGGCCGCGCGCGTTGCCGCGTCGATGGTCGTGTCGAAAGCCGGGAAGTCCGAGCAGGCCGCAAGGGCAAGGAGAGGGATGAGCAGACGCATGTCGCGCGACCTTACTGGCTGCGGTGCCGGGACGACAAGGGATGTGTCGGTGGCGCGTAACGGCAGAGCCCCCCTGTCGCGGGTGTGCGACAGGGGGGCACCGTTTCCGGCAGCTAGTGTGCGGGTTTGATGAAGGTGCCGTTGTTGAGGTCGCGGAGCGCCTGCTGCAATTCCTCGCCGGTGTTCATCACGATCGGGCCGTGCCATGCGACGGGTTCCTGGATCGGCGCACCAGAGATCAGCAGGAAGCGGATGCCTTCGGGTCCCGCCTGCACCGTCACCTCGTCGCCGGTGCCAAAGCGGACCAGCGTCCGGTTGCCGGACATGTCACGGATGTTGACCTCCTGGCCCATGACCTCTTTTTCCAGCAGCACGCCACGGGGCACGTCGGCGTCCGAAAACCGGCCTGCGCCCGCGAAAACATAGGCAAAGGCCCGACGGTATGTGTCGATCTTGAATGTCTTGCGCACGCCCGCAGGGACCGAGATGTCGAGATACTGCGGATCGGCGGCGATACCGTCGACGGGGCCGGATTTGCCCCAGAACTCACCGACGATCACGCGGACGCTGGTGCCGTCGTCATCGACAACGGTGGGAATGTCCGTCGCACCCACGTCCTGATAGCGCGGCGCGGTCATCTTGAGGCTACCGGGCAGATTTGCCCACAACTGGAAGCCATGCATCGCGCCACTGGCGTTCCCCTTGGGCATTTCCTGATGCAGGATGCCTGAGCCTGCTGTCATCCACTGCACATCACCTGCGCTGAGCTTGCCTTCGTTGCCGAGACTATCGGCGTGGGTCACTTCACCGTCGAGAACGTAGGTGATCGTCTCGATGCCCCGGTGAGGGTGCCACGGGAAACCGGCGGCGAAATCCTCGGGGCTATCGTTGCGAAAATCGTCGAACAGCAGGAAGGGGTCCAGCTCGCTGGGTTTGTGAAAGCCGAAGGCACGGTGCAGTTTGACGCCTGCGCCTTCCATTGTCTCGACGGCGGCACGGGTTTCGAGGGTGGGTCGGATCGACATGGAAAGACTCCTTGTGGGGTTGATCAGGAGGTATGGGCCACGCCCTGCTGCAACAAGGTGCGGGCCTGTGCTGCTGCGCACCGATGATCTGCGCTATCCCGCGGACAAGGGGTAGCAAGGCGGTGGCGATACTGGCGCACCTTCCCCATGGGGAAGGTAAGGCCCTGTTAACCATATATAATTAGAGACCGTGGTTGTATTTCACACGCCGACCGATCCGACAGGGCTGGCCCAGCGATGCGGGATCGGCTAACGCAAGCGGGATGACGCGCCCTTTGCCTCCTGTTCCGTCCGATACGATCCTTGCCGCCGTCCATGCGTCGCAACCGCGCCGCTATCTGGGGGTGGCGATGACGGTGATGCTGGGCTTTTTGCTGACGGCGCTGGGGGTGTCGCAGGGCATCGGGCCGGTCGGGCAACTGGTCCTGATTGCCGTGGGGCTGGGGTGTTTGTGGCATGCGCAACGGCTTTGGGTCGCGTCGCGCGGTGCGCTTTATTTGACCGAGGATGCCTTGCTCGATCACACCGGTGCCGTGCTGGCGCGCATGGATCAGGTCACGACCGTCAGTCGCGGAACCTTCGCGATGAAACCGGCGGGGGGGTTTACCCTGACGCTTTCGGACCGTTTGCCGCGCCTTTCCGCGCCCGGCATGTGGTGGCGGGCAGGGCGGCGTCTGGGCGTGGGGGGCGTGACCGATCGCGGACCGGCGCGCTTCATGGCCGAGATGATCGCCGCGAAGATCGTGCAGACCTAGCAGATTTCTGTTGAAATGCCGTCGTCAGGGGTGCTGTTCCAGCACAGCTTGGTTGCAAAGCGCGGGCTGGTCAGCGTGAAGGTCCGGACGATGGTATCGCCGATGCCGACGTCGAAAGGCGGCGTATAGCTGTTTTCGGTTTCCACCAGGATCGCCACTTCGCCATCGCTGAGAATCGGAAACCGGTCCGCGACGATTGCCAGCCGCTCGTTGTTGTAGTTCTGCAATCCGCCCCGGTTGCGCGACCAGATGCGGCGGTAGCGGTCCTGACTTTCCTGCCATGTGAATGCAGTGACCCGAAACTTGCCGCTGACGTCGTCGTTTGTCAGGAAGCCAAGAAGATCGCGTGTCCCGTCCAGATAGGCCGGCGTGATGTAGTCCGTCTCGCGGCTATACATATCCGCGACGGTCAGGGACGCCCGTTGGGCGATTGCACGCGTCCGGTAGGCGTCGAAATAGACGATGGTGCCCAAAAAGACCCATGTCATCATAGGCACGATCAACAAAAGCTCGATCGCGCCGGTACCGTTCTCGTTGCGCGCAAAGCGTCCGAGCTTGCGGCGGAGTGTTTGACGCAAGGACATGTCAGCTTGGCTCCACGACGAAGGACGACGTTGAGATCAAGGCATAGCCGCCACCCTCCTGTTGGGGCAGTTTCTTGCCGAGACCGGTTCCGGGCAACATCGGATCGAACAGCGCGCAGACGCGCAGGATCATCAGTGAATTGCTTCCGCCCGTCGCGCCCAGAAGCGGCTTTGCATCCTCGTCACGCCGGTCGCGGCAAGGTGCCGTGCCGTCGACCGCGACCCAAGCGTAAGGATCGCGCTTGATCATTTCCAGCCGGATGTTCGCGGCGCATTCGGGAATGATCAACGCATAGCGACAGACGCTTGTTGTCAGGTTGTCATGGTTGGGTTCCGGGATCGCCCCGATCCGGACAAGCCGCACCGTCTGATCCAGACCCCGTTCCAGCATGACGTGGCGGGTCTGAAGCATGGCCGATTCGTAGGACATGGTGAAAACAAGCACCAGAACGGGCAGCGCGATGACAAACTCGATCGTCGCATTGCCGTCTTCACGCTGCCAAAGTCGCCGTGCGATGGCACCGAGCCTGCGCGTGAGGTGCATCATTGTGTCAGCCTCAGCTCGGTGATCTGGTCGGCGATCATATTGAAGATTTCGACCAGCGATGAGCCGTCGGTTTCGAAGTAGCGGGCCGGGCTGTCGACGCAGTCGGACAATTGCTGCTGACCTTTGGCCGTCGCAGCCATCGCGACACCGTAGATCACGATACCGGCGTCGCGTGCGTTGCTGCAAAGTGTTTGCATCAGGTTGTCCACGGTTTCGACGTCCTGTTCCGTAATGTAGACGCCGTCGGTATTGTGGCAGGAGTTTTCCATGCTGCAGAGATATTCGTTGCGATAGCTCCACCAGTGATGTTTGTTCCACATCGCGATTTCGCTCGGTTCGTCGGCGAGTTCGGGCGCAAGACGCGGGTGGGGGTCGTTCTGACCATCCGTCATCAGCACCAGAAACTTGATCGTGCTGCCAGAGCCTGTCGTGATCGAGTATTCGGACGGGCGGCCGCGCATGCCTTCGGTAATGACGTTGCTGGGCAGAGTGCTCAAGACCGGTTCCATCGACGGATCGAGCAGGGCAATGCCCCACTTAAGTCCCATGTAGATGGCGGTGGCCGACCGGGGCTGAAACTTGTTGATGGCCGTTTTCAGTTCGGTCAGGTTGTTCGAGACCGGAATGACCTTTTCGTAGCTGTAGCGGGGGCAAAGCGGCTGATTGATCAGGGGTACCGAGGCATTGTTCACAACCTGGTAGGCCGAGTTGTACTGAAAATGCTCTGTCTGGACATAGGTCAGGGAGGTGTCGAAACTTGGCGCGGACAGTTCGCTGTCCGGGAAGTCGACGCAATAAGAGAAGTCGTGGCGATGGTCGGTCGAAATCGCGTTGAAGAGATCGGGGCCGATGTTCACATGGCCGGAATAGGGAACAAGCGATACCGAGACACGATCGCCGTATTGGGGATCGAGCAGCGTATCGAGAAAGTCTGACGCGGCAAGGTGCAGTGCTTCCATCCGTGTGCGCGAATCCACGGTGGATGTCGAAGTGTCGAAGTCTTTCAGGTTTCCGTTGGAATCACGGATCGGGTCCCGCATGGACCCCGAAATATCGAGGACCATGGAAACCTCGATGTTGCCGATCCCCTCGTTTGCTGCGGAAATGGCCCCTGCGGTCAGGGTGTCCATCCCGATCATGTGCAGGAAGAAGGTGTTCATCGTCAGGTCGGCCGAGGCTTTCACACTGCGGTAATTCAGGCCGGGTTCGATTTCGGGCGGTCCGTCCAGATTGCCGATGCAATCGCCAGCCTGAAACCAGTCCGCGACAGTCGCCTTCAATTCCTCTTCCGTGCCCTCCTTGTCCAGATCGGTCGTGGCAAGCACGGCGTTGTCGACGCACCCCTGCACGACAGAGCGTTTCGCCTCGAAGCGCATGAAGTCGACCGACATTCCGCCCATGATCAGCATGACGCTGATGAAAAAAAAGACCAAGGATGAGGATGCTTCCGCTTTCATCATCCCGGAACTGCCGCACGAAGCGGGTTGTTCTGCGTTCTTGCATCGTCATCATGAACACCTCGTTCATGCGGTATGGCTAAACAGGATCACCGCCAGCGGATTGCTCCGTGTTGTCTTTAATCCAAAACGCATGGCCGAATTGGGGCAGAATTTTGACTTTTTGTTCGGTTGTTGCCGCGGTTGGCCAAAAGCACGTGGAAACGGATGCATTGTTTCCGGTTCTGGAAAGGTCCGGGCCCGTATGCCTCTTGGCGCCAATTGGACCTTGGCCGAGTTAGCGGTTAGCCAATCGCCCGAATCGTGTTTATCTGCCGAAATACAGGGCATTCTGCAAAGCGCCCTGACGTATCATGACAATGAAGGATGCCATCATGGCCGACACCGCCGCGACAGAACCGACTTTTCGCCAGTCCGTTGACATCATGTTCAACCGTGCCGTCGAACTGATGGACATGAGCGAGGGGCTCAAGCAGAAGATCCGCGTCTGCAATGCGACCTACACGGTGCGTTTCGGCGTGCGTTTGCGCGGTGATATCCATACGTTCACGGGTTACCGGTCAGTCCATTCAGAGCACATGGAGCCGGTAAAGGGTGGCATCCGCTACGCTCTTGCCGTCAATCAGGACGAGGTCGAGGCGCTTGCGGCGCTTATGACCTACAAGTGCGCCCTGGTCGACGCGCCCTTCGGCGGCGCGAAGGGGGGACTTTGCATCGATCCGCGCGAATGGAACGAAGAGGAACTGGAGAGGATCACCCGCCGGTTCGCCTATGAACTGGCCAAGCGCGACCTGATACACCCCTCTCAGAACGTGCCCGCGCCCGACATGGGCACCGGCGAACGGGAAATGGCCTGGATCGCGGACCAGTACCGCCGGATGAACACGACCGACATCAACGCCGACGCCTGCGTCACGGGCAAGCCGATCCATGCGGGTGGGATACAGGGGCGGACCGAGGCGACGGGACGTGGTGTCCAATATGCGCTGCGCGAATTCTTCCGGCACCCCGAAGATGTGAAAATGGCAAGTCTTGAGGGAAAACTCGCGGGAAAACGCGTGATCGTGCAGGGTTTGGGCAATGTGGGTTTTCACGCATCCCATTTCCTGAGGTGCGAGGACGACTGCGTGATCACCGGGATCATCGAGCACGATGGTGCAATCTACAATGCTGAGGGTCTCGACCCCGTGGAAGTGCAGAAGCATATCCAGAACACCGGCGGGGTCGAGGGCTTCCCGGGTGGGGAATATATCGCGGACGGCCCCAAGCTGCTGGAGCACGCCTGCGATATCCTGATCCCTGCCGCCCTTGAGGGGGTCATTCACAAGGACAATGCCGCGCTGATCCAGGCCCCGCTGATCATCGAGGCGGCGAACGGTCCGATCACCTCGACCGGCGACGAGATCCTGCGCAAGAAGGGCTGTGTGATCATTCCGGACATGTATGCCAACGCGGGCGGTGTGACCGTGTCGTATTTCGAATGGGTCAAGAACCTGTCGCACATCCGCTTTGGCCGGATGCAGCGCCGCGCCGAAGAAGCCCGGCACGAGTTGATCGTCTCTGAACTGGAGCGACTGGACGAGATGCTGGAGCATCGCTGGTCGATGACGCCTGACTTCAAGGCCAAGTACCTGCGTGGCGCGGACGAACTGGAACTGGTGCGCTCGGGTCTCGATGATACCATGCGGGCGGCCTATCAGGCGATGCGCGAGGTCTGGCACGCACGCGATGACGTGCATGACCTGCGCACCGCCGCCTACCTTGTTTCCATCGCGAAGGTGGCGGCCTCGTACCGCGCAAAGGGGCTGTGATCTCTCGACTCTGACGCCGCCGGGGGGGATAAGGGGTCATGAGCCTGCCCCCCGGATTCCTCGACGAACTGCGCACGCGACTGTCATTGGGACAGGTCGTCGGGCGCAAGGTCATGTGGGACACCCGCAAGTCCAATCAGGCCAAGGGCGACCTTTGGGCGTCCTGCCCGTTCCATCAGGAAAAGTCCGCAAGCTTCCATGTGGATGACCGCAAGGGATTTTATTATTGCTTCGGCTGCCACGCCAAGGGCGACGCGATCTCCTTTGTGCGCGAGACCGAGAACGTCGATTTCATCGAGGCGGTCAAGATACTGGCCGACGAAGCGGGCATGCCCATGCCCGAACGCGACCCGCAGGCGCAGAAGAAAGCCGATGTGCGCGAGGAACTTGTCGAGGTCATGGAACAGGCGGTTCAGCATTTCCGCCTGAACATCAAGACAGCCCCGGCGGGAGCGGCGCGGGATTACCTGCAGCGCCGGGGCCTGAGCGAAGAGGCGCAGGCGCGCTGGGAAATTGGCTTTTCCCCCGACGATGGCGGTGCGTTGCGCCACCTGACGGACAAGGGGGTAGACCCGAAGAAGGTGATCGAGGCCGGTCTGGCCGCCGAAAGTGACAGGGGCGGCAGCCCCTATGACCGCTTCCGCGGGCGGATCATCTTTCCGATCCGCGATGCGCGGGGCCGTGCGATCGCGCTGGGCGGGCGGGCGATGGATCCGAACGCCCGCGCCAAGTATCTCAACTCGCCCGAGACACCGCTTTTCGACAAGTCACGCACGCTTTACAACGTGCAGCGCGCACGCGAGGCGGCGGGCAAGGGGAACCCCCTGATCGTGGCCGAAGGCTACATGGACGTGATCGCGCTGGTCGAAGGCGGGTTTCCGGCGGCCGTTGCGCCCCTGGGCACGGCGGTAACAGAACATCACTTGCGGATACTCTGGCGGATCGCGCCCGAACCTATCCTTGCGCTGGACGGCGACAAGGCGGGTCTGGGGGCTGCGATGCGGGCCATCGACATCGCCCTGCCTTTGCTTGAGGCGGGTCAATCGCTGCGGTTTGCGCTGATGCCCGAGGGACTGGACCCTGACGACGTGCTCAAAAACCAGGGCAAGCCTGCGATGGACAAGCTGCTTGAGGCCGCCATTCCGATGGTCGAACTTTTGTGGCGCCGCGAGACAGAGGGCAAGACTTTTGACAGCCCCGAACGGAAGGCCGCACTCGACAAGGCGCTGCGCGACAAGATCCGGCTGATCGCGGACCCTTCGATCCGCAGCCACTACGGGCAGGCGATCAAGGATCTGCGCTGGCAGCTTTTCCGCCCGCAAAAGCAGGGCGGCAAGACGCACGGCCGCCGCCAGCCGTGGAACCCCAAGCTGGCCGCATGGCAACGCGAGGTGTCGCCCATCGCCTCGTCCAAAGGGTCGATGCTGGCCTCGGGGCAGGGGGTGGACGAGTATCTGCGCGAGGCTGTCATTCTGGCGACGGTTCTGGCTACACCGGCGATCCTGCCCGAGGTCGAGGACCTTCTGGACCGCATCGAATTCCGCGATCAGGGGCATGCGACGCTGCGTGATGCTATCCTGCGGCACGGGGCGGCAGATGATCCCGGTGCCGTGATTGCGGCGGATACGGGCGTTCATCCTCTTGAAACCCTGATCCGCCAGAACCACGTAGCAATAAGCCCCGGCGTAAGACGTGCCGGCGAAGTGGATGTGGCACGCATGGTGCTGGCCGAGGAATGTGCCAAGCTTGCCGCCCGCCGTGGACATGCCCGTGAAATCGCTGATGCGGTCGAAGATCTCGACGGGATCGTGGATGAAGGGCTGACATGGCGGCTGTCGCAGGCTGCTGCCGCATTGGACAAGGCGGGGCGCGGCGACAGTGAAGACCGGGCAGAGTACGAGGTGGGCCAGAACGGTGCCCGGATACAGAAAGACGAACGCAGCAAATTCGAGGATCTGTTGGACCAGATCAACTTTGCAAAAGGGCCACCGCGTCCTAAGTCATAAAGACGATGGAGGTTCACCGCCACGTCGTCTACAGCAACAAGTCCGGTCAATCGGGCGGGCGGTGGTTGCGAATCACCGGTAACCCAGATTGATTCGGTATAACCGAATCATCCGAATCACTTCGGATGTTTGCCACGAGCGACAAGGGAATAGCCCATGGCCAAGGATACCGACGATCGCAAGGACGCCGAAGACGGCGATCTGACACTGGACATGAGCCAGGCTGCGGTCAAAAAGATGATTCAGGACGCGCGCGAGCGTGGCTACATTACCTACGACCAGCTCAATCAGGTCCTGCCGCCCGAACAGGTGTCGTCCGACCAGATCGAGGACGTGATGTCGATGCTCTCCGAGATGGGCATCCAGGTCACCGAAGAGGAAGAATCCGAAGAGGTCGAGGAAAACAAGGGCAACACCGAGATCGCCACCGTGGGCGGCAATCGTGATGTGGCTCTCTCTGCCGGCAGCGCCGAAAAGCTGGACCGCACCGATGACCCCGTCCGCATGTATCTGCGCGAGATGGGCAGCGTCGAACTTCTGTCCCGCGAGGGCGAGATCGCCATCGCCAAACGGATCGAGGCCGGTCGCAACACGATGATCCTCGGGCTGTGCGAAAGCCCTCTGACCTTTCAGGCGATCACGATCTGGCGCGACGAATTGCTGAACGAAGACATTCTGTTGCGCGACGTCATCGACCTTGAGACCACCTTTGGCAACCAGCTGGACGAGGAGACGGAAGAGAACGTCGTCACGCCCACCGGTGGCGAAACCGAAGAAAAGAAGGACGAGGCGCAGGAGCTTGACGCCGACGGTAATCCGATCGCCAAGGACGACGACGACGAGGACGAGGATCAGGCCAACATGTCGCTGGCCGCGATGGAGGCCGCTCTCAAGCCGCGAGTGCTGGAAACGCTTGACCTGATCGCCCATGACTTCGCCGCGCTCAGCAACATGCAGGACGCCCGCATGTCCGCCACCCTCAACGAAGACAGCTCTTTTTCGGACATCGACGAGACGGGCTATCAGAAGCTGCGCAGCGAGATTGTGGAACTGGTGAATTCGCTTCACCTGCACAACAACCGCATCGAAGCGCTGATCGACCAGCTTTACGGCATCAACCGCCGGATCATGCAGATTGACAGCGCGATGGTGAAGCTGGCCGACCAGGCCCGTATCAATCGCCGCGAGTTCATTGACGCCTACCGTGGTCGCGAGCTGGACCCCAACTGGCTCGAGGATATCAGCCACCGCGAGGGGCGTGGCTGGTCCATGCTGATCGAGCGTTCGACCCCCAAGATCGAGGAACTGCGCGGCGACATGGCCCAGGTGGGCCAGTATGTTGGCGTAGATATCAGCGAATTCCGACGGATCGTGCAGCAGGTCCAGAAGGGCGAGAAAGAGGCGCGTCAGGCCAAGAAGGAAATGGTCGAGGCGAACCTGCGTCTCGTCATCTCGATTGCCAAGAAATATACGAACCGCGGGCTGCAATTCCTTGATCTCATTCAGGAAGGCAACATCGGCCTGATGAAGGCCGTGGACAAGTTCGAATACCGTCGCGGCTACAAGTTCAGCACCTATGCGACGTGGTGGATCAGGCAGGCGATCACGCGGTCCATCGCGGATCAGGCGCGCACGATCCGTATCCCTGTCCACATGATAGAGACCATCAACAAGCTGGTCCGGACCGGGCGCCAGATGCTGCACGAGATCGGGCGCGAACCAACGCCAGAAGAACTGGCCGAAAAGCTGCAGATGCCGCTGGAAAAGGTCCGCAAGGTGATGAAGATCGCCAAGGAGCCGATTTCGCTTGAGACGCCGATCGGCGACGAGGAAGACAGCCAGCTTGGCGACTTCATCGAGGACAAGAACGCGATCCTGCCGCTGGATTCCGCTATTCAGGAGAACCTGAAGGAAACCACGACCCGCGTGCTGGCATCGCTTACCCCGCGCGAGGAACGCGTGCTGCGGATGCGTTTCGGTATCGGCATGAACACCGACCACACGCTGGAAGAGGTGGGCCAGCAGTTCAGCGTGACCCGTGAACGGATCCGCCAGATTGAAGCCAAGGCGCTGCGCAAGCTCAAGCACCCCAGCCGGTCGCGCAAGCTGCGGTCGTTCCTGGATCAGTGATGTCGCTGTTCGGACGCATCTTCGGCGGCAAGAAGGACACTGCCCAATCCGCCCCCTCCGAGGATTACGGCGGCTACAGGATCATCCCCGAACCGATCAAGGAAGGGCAGGTCTGGCGGCTGTCCGCGAGGATCGAAAAGGAAATCGACGGCGAGGTGAAGTCGCACAAGATCATCCGCGCCGATACGATATCAAGCCACGAGGATGTGGTGGCGGCGTCGATTGCGAAGGCCAAGCAGTTGGTAGACGAACAGGGCGACCGGATGTTCGACTGACCGTCCCACCCCAAATCCAATGACAAAGGCCGCGTCCCCTTCGGGCGCGGCCTTTGTCTTTTGTACCTTTGAGACAGACGTGACTACGACATGTCGGCATCGTCTTCGAGAATGAAGGTGACCATCAGGTTGACCTGATAATGCTTGATCTTGCCTTCCTCGACACGGACGCTTTGTTCCTTGACCCAGGCCGAGGTTACGTTGCGCAGGGTCTTGCCGGCACGTTCCACACCCAGTTTGACGGCGTCGTCAAAGCTGCTGGGTGAAGTCGCGGTGATTTCGGTGACGCGGGCGATGCTCATGGTGCCATCCTTGTTTCAAGTTCAGGTGCCGTCGGGTCTAGCCACGCGGCATGAGAAAAACCTCACGGACATCATTTTGTTCCGATGCGTTCAGCGCGTGCATCACGGAGTCGGCCACGTCTTCGGGCTGCAGCTTGTCGGGCTTTTCCTCGTCGAAGAAGGGTGTGTTCACCATGCCGGGGGCGATGACGGTGCAGCGTCCGCCCCATTCCTTCATCTCTTCGGCAAGGTTGCCGCCATAGCCGTGGACGAACCATTTGGTGGCGCCGTAGACCGAACCGGGAAGGTGGACGCGACCTGCGGCAGAGCCTGTCAGCACCATGTGACCCCTGGTGGCGTGGAGATGCGGCAGTGCTGCCTTGACGGTGCGCAGCAGCCCCTTGATGTTCAGATCGACGACGCTGTCCCATTCGTCGAGGTCGCCTTCCTCTGCGCCGAAAGTATCCGTCCCCTTGCCCGCGTTGGCGTAGGCGGCGTTCACTTCACCAAACTTGTCTTTCAGTTGCGCAAGCGCATTTTTCTGGGTGTCGAAGTCCATGACGTCGCCCGGAAAGGCCAGAGCCTGGTCGCCGATTTCCGAGGCAAGCGCGTTCAGCTTGTCTTTGCTGCGGGCGAAAAGGCCGACGTTCCAGCCGGTTCTTGCAGCGGCGCGGGCGGTGGCGGCACCGATCCCGGAAGAGGCGCCCGTGATGAAAAGTGTCTTGGACATGGTATTTCCTTTCGTCTGTCGATGCCCCAACGCCCAAGGGCTGGTCTTGTTGCGGCTGTGTGCAGAAACGTCGCGGCAGGGCTTGCAGCCGGGCGGCACAACGGCAAGTCTGATGTCATGCAGACCTTCGAAATTTCCACCCACGGCCCCGGCCTTTATGAGTTCACCGACGACATGATCCGCTGGATCAGCGACCAGCGCACCCCCCAAGGACTGCTGACGCTGTTTGTGCAGCACACGTCGGCGTCTCTTTTGATACAGGAAAACGCCGACCCCGACGTGCAGGTCGATCTTGAGGCCTACTTCAGCCGGTTGGTGCCACGGACGACCGACCCCGCGATGTCCTACCTGACCCACACAAGCGAGGGTCCAGACGACATGCCGGGGCACATCAAGGCGGCGATGCTGCCTGTCAGCTTGTCAATTCCTGTCATGGATGGCCGTCCGGTGCTTGGAACGTGGCAGGGCATTTACCTTTTCGAACATCGCGACCGTCCACACCTTCGCCGGGTCGCAGCTCATCTGGCGTAGCGGCGCTGCCACCGTATCTGGGGGCCGGAAATCGGGACTACCCAAGTCTTGCCGGTCTGCCTATAGTGCCTGTGGATAACTGGGGGCCAAGCCCTAGACGGCAGATGACGAGGACAGGACCATGCGTTGCCCCTTTTGCGGAAACGTCGACACTCAGGTGAAAGACAGCCGCCCCGCCGAAGATCACGTCGCGATCCGGCGGAGACGGTTTTGCCCCGCCTGTGGCGGCCGTTTCACCACCTATGAACGGGTGCAGTTGCGCGATCTGGTCGTCATCAAGACCAATGGACGCCGCGAGGATTTCGACCGCGACAAACTGGAACGGTCGATCCGTATTTCGCTGCAAAAGCGCCCGGTCGAACCCGAGCGGATGGACCAGATGATCTCTGGCATCGTCCGCAGGCTGGAAAGCATGGGTGAGACGGACATTCCGTCAAAGACCATCGGCGAGATCGTGATGGAAAGCCTCGCGCGGATCGACACCGTGGCCTATGTGCGGTTTGCCAGTGTCTACAAGAACTTTCAGGCCGCCGACGATTTCGACAAGTTCGTCAGTGAGTTGCGGCCCATCGCCAAGCCAGAGTGACCTACGCGGCTGACGCCCGGTTCATGGCGCTGGCCCTGTCGCTGGGACGGCGGGGGCTGGGGCGTGTCTGGCCGTGGCCATCGGTCGGCTGCGTGATCGTCAAGGATGGGCGGATTGTCGGGCGCGGCGTGTCCGATCGGGTCACCATGCGTCATGCCGAGGTGGTGGCCCTGGATCAGGCCGGAGACGCGGCGCGGGGGGCGACCGTCTACGTCACGCTGGAGCCTTGCGCCCACCACGGAACGACGCCGCCCTGTGCCGATGCGCTGGTGCGCGCCTGTGTGGCCCGCGTGGTCAGCGCCTGTGACGATCCCAACCCCTTGGTGGCCGGAAAAGGCTTTGCAATCCTGCACGACGCGGGAATTGCGGTCGAGACAGGGGTGCTGGCCGATGCGGGGGCAGAGGCGCATGCGGGGTTCCTGAAAGCACAGACGCAGGGGCTGCCCTTCGTCACGCTCAAGCTGGCGCTGTCGGTCGACGGGCGCATTGCGACCGTGACGGGCGACAGCCAGTGGATCACCGGACCCGAGGCACGGCGCGTTGTCCATGCGATGCGGGCACGGCACGACGCTGTGCTGGTCGGGGGTGGCACGGCGCGGGCCGATGATCCGTCGCTCGATGTGCGGGGGCTGGGCGTGCAGCATCGCACGGTGCGGGTCGTGGCGTCGCAGGGGCTGGACCTGCCGCGCGACAGCAAGCTGATGCGGTCGTCGGACAGGCTGCCGGTCTGGTTGATGCACGGGGCCGCAGCCGATCCGGAGCCGTGGCGCGCTGCGGGTGCCGAGACGTTTGAATGTCGGGAAGACGACAGTGGACTTGATCCGCGCGACGTGCTGGAAAGACTGGCCAAAGCCGGCATCACGCGGGTGTTCTGCGAGGGGGGCGGACAGTTGGCCGCTTCGCTTTTGCGGTCCGGGCTGGTGGACGAGCTGGTGGTGTTCACCGGAGGGGTCGCCCTTGGCCACGATGGCCGGTCGGGACTGGCCTCGCTGGGGCTGGAGCGGCTGGCGGATGCGCCGCGTTTTGCGTTGCACGACAGCCGACCGATCGGCAACGACATGCTGCAGGTCTGGCGCCCGGTCTAGCGCCAGAGGTGCGCGTAGCTGGCGAAGATGCCCTGCAGCTTCGCCAAGGATCGGTTGAACCGGCCCGGTGCCGGGATCAGGTCGCGGGCCAGCCGGTCGACCACGACCTCGACAGGGCAGGGCAACCCGGTGACGGGGTCGAAGTAGCGGGGGTAGTCGATCAGCGTCGCATGCACGAGCCCGGCCAGCGAGGGCAGGGCGGCGCGGCGCGTGATGGGTGCCGCGCGGTCGTCGGTCAGCCCCCATCCGGCGTAGAAGGGCTGACCTGTGCAAGTGACGCGCTTGCCACGCAAGAGCGCCTCGAACCCGAGCGTTGACGTCATGGTCCAGACCTCGTCTACCACGTCGATCGCAGAGATGGGGCTGGTTTCGGTCAGGATACGGTCGGCCCAACGGTCGGCATCCGGGACGGCCCCGTCGCGCAGGCCCGCCTCGATATCCGGGTGCGGCTTGTACAATACGACAGCGGCGGGGTTGGCGGCGCGACAAGCGGCCAGCAAGGCGGCGTTGGTGTTCACCGCGCCCGCGCCCAAGCGAATGCTGGCGTCATCCTCGACCTGTCCGGGCACGAGAATCCGGCGGCCACCCGGCAGGCCGGTGATGGTGCAGTCGCGGTCCAGATTGTACTTGGTCAGGCGGGATCTGGTCAGAGAGCGGATCAGCGCCTCGGCCCGGCGCAGGGCGTGGTCGGGCAGGGCGGAGGAGGCCTCGATCAGACGCTCCAGATCGCTTTCGCGGGTCGGGTCGTAGTAGATACCGGTGCGGTCCAGCACAAGTGACTGGGGCGGGATCAGATCGGCACCCAGTCCGCGCGATCGCAGAAATCCGTCCTCGACACGCACCACGCCTGCGGCGTCCAGCGCGGGTGTCGTCTTGCCCGCCCAGACCATCGTGGGGCGGTCGGCCGCCGGTTGATCGCCCTTGGGAAAGGTCATCTTGCGATGGCGACCGAAAACCTGCTGCAGAGGTGCGCGCTTCCACAGCCGCATGTGCAGCGCGGCCCAGCCCCCGTGGTCATCGCGCCAGCTTCGTGCCTGTGCGTGAAGGATATGGATCACGTCTTCAAGCGTGCAGAGGCTGTCGTGGAAAGGATCGTACCATTTCGGATAAAGGATCATCGCAGCGGCGAAAAGCTGGGCGCGGGTCAGGTTGCGCTGGCGGCGGTCGAGCGGTTTGCGGTCGTCGGTCAGCCCCCAGCCCATGTAGAAGGGCTGGCCGAAGACGACCGGTTTGTGACCAGACATGATCGCCTCGAACCCCATCTGGGACGACACGGTATAAACGGCGACGGCACCTTCGAACAGCGCGTAGGGCGATGCGGGCGTGTCGATCAGCGCGATGCGGTCGGTGCAGTCGGCGTCGGTGTAATAGCCCTCGCGGTGACCGGCGGTGGTTTCGGGGTGCGTCTTGATCAGGATGCGGGCGGCGGGGTGTTCCTGCTGCGCATAGTAGAGCATCTCGCGGAACGTGTTGAGATCAGCGCCCGAGGCGCGGACCGATGCGTCCTTGCGGGTCTGGTCGATGACAAGGACATAGCCGGGGTCGGGCAACGGCGCGTCCGGCAGGAAAGCGTTGTATTTCGACAGGTGTAGACGTTGCAGGTCGGTGATCGCGGCCCTCGCGCGGTCGAGAAGGCCAGTGTCGTCCAACGGGTGATCGCGCAGCAACTCTTCAAGATCTGACGGCCGGGCCGGATCGAAATGCACGCCCTTGGCGTCGATATTGAGTCCCAGACCGGGCTCGCCGTCGCGGCCGGTCAGGACCGAGCGCAGAAAGGCGTCCTCGACCCGCACGACAGGGGTGTCGGTCAGGTCTGCCACCTTTTCGCCGCGCGGGGCGGTGGGTGACTGGCCCCATACAGCAACCGCGTCCTGCGGCCCTGGCTTGCCCAGATGGATGTCGTAGCCTGCCAGCGACAGAATGCGGCGCACGCGGGACTGAGTGAGGAATCCGCCATTGTAGACGTAGAGCCGCCGCGGAGTGTCCCCCGCGGCGGTCGATGTCTCATCCGGTATCATTGGCGTCAGTCACCGGTTGCCGCGCCCAGTGCATTGACCGAGTTCAGCGTGCCGGTCGCCGCTGCGATCACCTTGTTGAACTGGTTGAACGGCGCTTCGGTCACATAGACCGTGTCCCCGTCGCGCACGGCGAAATCGCGGGCAAAGAACAGTCCGTTGGGCCGCGTCAGGTCCAGCACGTAGACGACACGTTGCGTGCCGACGAGGTCTTCACCCACAAGCTGCTCGGCGATCTGCTCGGGCTCGTTGCGGAAGATGAAGACGCCCGTGGGATCTGCGGCATTCGTCTGCAGGCCACCGACCTGTGCGATGGCTTCGATGGCCGAGATCGACTGGTCGAAGAACTGCACGCGGTCCTGCGCGCCGGTGGCACCAAGGGCGGTGAAGTAGCGGTTATCCTGTTCGACGATGATTTCGTCGCCGTCGCGCAGGGCGATGTTCTGGTTGGGGTGCTTGTAGAGGTCCTCGTACCAGATGCTGCCACGATGGTCACCGCGCACGACCGTGATGCGGGCGACGGCGGCATCGATGGTCGGGCCACCGGCGGCGGCAAGCATCGGCGCAAGCGTGCGGGTCGGGCGTTCGATAGCCAGAACGCCCGGCGCACCGACAACACCGGCCACGCTGACGGTCGCACCGTCACCGGCCAGCCGGCGCACCTGCACCTGCGGGTCGGGTGTCTGGTCGGCCAGCCGTTCGCTGATGATGCGGCGGATCGCTTCGGGGGTGTTGCCCGCTGCGCGCAGCCGTCCTGCATAGGGAATGAAGATAAAGCCCGAATCGTCGACCTGCACCTCTTCGAGGATTGTCGCGTTCTGGCCTGTGGGCACCAGAAGCCCGTCATCGACGTTCTCCCAGATGGTCAGGCCCAGCGTATCGCCCGGGCGAATGGTGTCCGACCCAAGTTCAGAGGCATTGCGGAACGCCTGACTGAAACCAAGCGACGGGGTCACTGCGGCAATCGCGTTTACACGGTCATCGACGACAAGAATGAAACTGTCGCCTTCGCGCAGGACGGAGCCCGCATAGATTTCGGCCTTGTTCGGCCCGGAGCGTGGGAGACCACATGCGGCCACAAGGCCAAGAGTCACCACGAGGGCCGCGCCTTTTGCAAAGCGCACTGAAAGGGATAGCACTGCTCGGTCTCCTCGACCTGTTATTGTCTGCCTCGGTCTTTTTCTTTTCAAGCTAGCGGAATCGCACCGGAAAAGATAGTTGGGCAGAAATAGGGCGCGACAATGAAGAGGTCAGGTGTGGCAGCTTTGCCGCGAGTGGGCAGAATGACTACCAAGTGTTGTGCAAAGGGCTTGCCGCACGTCCAGCAGTCGCTGGTGCGCCCCTATCGCACCACACGCAACGGCTGGCGTGGCGGGTTTCGTCCGGCAGCAAGCGCGTCGTAGGGGTCTTCGTCCGCCAGCATCATGTCGACAACCTGACGCATCAACTGCCGCCGGCCACGGGCGGAATAGAACCCGCCGGGCACCTGACTGGTTTCCAGCAGGAAGCGGCGGTAGTCCTTGTAGGCGCGCCTGTCGGGACGACTGGGCGCGGCGAAGAAATCCGGTAGTGACTGGTCCGACACGAATTCGGGCTTGGAGTAGACCGCGTCGCCGAAGACCTTGAGCGGGATGCCGCGCCAGAGCACCTGTTGACCGGCGGTCGAATTTACGGTGACGGCCGTGCGTGCGTGATCCAGCAGCTTGGCAAGCTTGCCGCCGCGGACATAGTGAACGCGGTCCAACACATCATGCCGGGTCGCCAGATCGCGGATGATCCGCTTGGTGGGCGATCTGTCGTTTTCGAGAGGGTGGGCCTTGAAGACAAGGTGGTGGTGTTTCGGTGCACCGCTGGCGAAGCCTTCGATCACGACGGACAGGAATTCGGACATCCGCGTAAAGGGCGAATGGGTCTGGAAACTGGCGTCGTGTTCGAGCTGCATCAGCACGAGGTGATAGGGAAAACCGCCCAACCGGATGCGGGCCGTGGCAATCCGGCGGTCCAGTGCGATGAAGGGCATCAGCAAAAGCCGCTTGGTATAAAGGGCCGCTTCGTGCGCGACAGTCAGTTCCCGGTGGCGGGTAAAGTTGTGGTAGGCACCGTTCCTGAACATCACGAACCAGTGGTAAAGCGCCCCGTAGAAGACGTGGTGCCGCATGTCACCCCAGTGTGCGGGCGGTGTCGGCACCTCGAGGTCCGACAGGGCCAGCGCCTTTTGCATCTGCGGGATGGTCAGACCCATCAGACGGGAGTGGCCATTGGTGCCGCCGCGTTCGTAGGTCACCCAATAGGGGCGCATGTAGCCTTCCTCGAAGACGTGGACACGCAGGCCGGCCTTGCGGGCCTGCGCGACGGCTTGGGCGTGGATCGGCCTTGTGTCGCCGTAAAGGACGATATCGGTGATCCGGCGTTCGTCACAGATGCGGGCAAAGGTTGCAGGCCAGAGGTCTGGCGGGTCCTGGTAGGGGATGTAGCCCGGTTTGCCGAACCAGAAGGCCCGGTCGCCCGCGTTGAAGCCCACACGGCTGACCGTGGCGCCCGCCGCCCGCAGCATGGCGGCAAGGCGATGCAGGAAGGGCCCGTGAGGCCCTTGCAGGAACAGGAAATGACGGTCAGTCGTGTCGGTCACTTGGCACTCGTTCGTCAATTGTCGATCTAATGCAACTTGATAGCATGAGCCAAAGGCCAAATTATGACTAAAACCTGCCGTCCGCCGGCAGTTGCGGCAATTGACTTGCCAAAGGCAGATCGGCTTTGCTTTGCCGACCTGAAGGAGCCTTACCATGACCGTCATCGTTCGACCGCCCCGCGTCACCGACCGCAGTGACTGGGGGCGGCTCTATGCGGGCTATGCCGCCTTCTATGGCGTCACTCAGGACGAAGCGATGCGGACGCGGGTCTGGAGCTGGCTGATGGACGCGAACCACGAGGTGACCGGCTTTGTCGCCGAAGCCGACGGGCGTCCTGTCGGGCTGGCTCATTGCAGGCCCTTTGCACGGCCCCTTGCGGCGGCCACGGGTATTTTCCTTGACGATCTGTTCACCGATCCCGAGTCGCGCGGGCAGGGTGTGGCGCAAGCCCTGATCGCGGCAGTCAGGGACCATGCGGCAGATGAGGGCGCGACTGTCGTGCGCTGGATCACGGCTGCCGACAATGCACGGGCTATGGCCGTCTATGATCGCGTGGCGACAAGGACGGGCTGGGTGACCTACGACATTGTCCTTTGATCCTGGGGTTCGCCGGTCAGCAGCCCCTTGCGACGACCAGCACCCAGTTCGGACCGCGCGGGCCTTGGGTGATGCCGACACCCATTTCGGCGATTCGCGGATGCAGCATGTTGGTGCGATGCCCCGGAGAGTTCATCCACCCCGAGATGATCTGCTGCGCCTGCGGGTAGCCCCACGCAAGGTTTTCGGCGACGATGCAGTCGCGGTAGCCGACCTGCCGGACGCGGGCCTGCGAGTTCGATCCGTCCGATCCCCGGTGGCCGAAAAATCCGTTCTGCGACATGTCGCAGGCGTGGTTCATCGCGGCCTGTCCCAATTGCGGATTGTAGACCAGCGGAGGCTGACCGTTGGCGCGGCGGTGGCTGTTGACGCTGGTCGCGATTTCGGACGCAAGAGCATTGGCGTTGGTGGGAAGCTGACAGTTGGCGGCATGGGCGGCGGTTGCGCCGAACATCGTCGTGATCGTGGCCGTAAGGGCAAGCGTAATTCGTTTCATCCGGAACCTCTGTGTAAGCGGGCAGGGTTACAGGGTGGACTGGAAAAACGGCAACAGCATGGAAGGCACTGGACGGCAAAGTGAAAATTAGCTGCGTTTGCCGCGCAAAAAGCCGCCGATGTAGGACAGGGCAAAAAGCCCGGCGGCCACGCAGACGATAGCCGGGCCGACAGCTGTGTCGAGCCGAAGCGAGACCTGCACGCCGCCAAGTGCTGCCAGCGCGCCCCCGCTCATGGCCAGCGCTGCCATCTGTTCGGGTGATCGCGCCAGATTGCGGGCCGTGGCGGCAGGAATGATCAGCAGGGCGGTAATCAGCAGCGCGCCGACCACCTTGATGGCCACGGCAACGACACAGGCCAGCAGCAGGGTCAGCAAAAGCTGCATGGCGGCAGGGTCGATGCCCGAGGCGCGGGCCAGATCGGGCGACAGGGTTGCCGTCAGAAGCCGCGGCCAGAACCACCACAAAAGGCCCAGAACCAGCCCCGCGCCGCCCCAGATGACCAGCAGATCGCTGCGCGACACGGTCAGCACGTCCCCGAACAGATAGGCGTCGAGGTCGATCCGCGATCCGGGCACCAGCGATACGGCCAAGAGCCCGATGGCCAGCGCGCCGTGCGACAGCACGCCAAGCAGGGTATCAACGGAATGACCGCGCCCGCTCAGACCGTGGATCATCAGGGCCATGGTGACGGCTGCCGCCGCCACCCCCGTCAGGATCGAGATTTGCAGCGCCAGCGCAAGGGCCACGCCAAGGATGGCCGCATGGGCGGTCGCGTCGCCGAAATAGGCCATCCGCCGCCAGACGACGAAACACCCCAAGGCTCCGGCGGCAAGGGCCGTGCCAAGGGCGGCCAGTGCCGCCCGCACGATGAAATCGTCCAGCATCAGTGGGATGCGTCGTGGTGGTGGTGATCATGGTCGTGACGGTAGAGCGCCAGCGCCCCGCGCGTGCCCGTCCCGAAAAGCTCTCGGTATGCAGGCGCGGCAGAGACCACGTCTGGTGTGCCTTCACAGCAGACATGACCGTTCAGGCAGATCACACGGTCCGAGGCGCTCATCACCACGTGAAGTTCATGGCTGACCATCAGCACGGCACAGCCGCGTTCGTTCCGCAATTCCTCGATCAGGCGATAAAAATCCGCCGATCCGGGCTGGTCCAGCCCCTGCGTCGGTTCATCGAGGATCAGCAGATCCGGTTCCGACAGGATCGCGCGCGCCAAAAGCACCCGCTGAAGCTGTCCGTCCGAAAGATTGGCGATGGGCTGGTGCAGCGTGTGGGCGACACCGGTCCTTTCCAGCGCCGCCATCGCAAGGTTCGTGCGGACCCGCACCGGCATGTCCAGAAACCGGCGTACGGAGATAGGCAGGGTTCCGTCGATCGCCAGCTTCTGCGGCACGTAGCCGATCCGCAGACCCGGGGCACGCGTCACGACCCCCTGGCGCGGTTTGAGCACGCTTATCAGCAGGCGCAGAAGCGTGGACTTGCCCGACCCGTTCGGCCCGACAAGGGTCACGATCTCGCCCCGCTGAATGTCGAGCGACACGCCCTTGAGCACGGCCTTTCCGTCGATGTCGAACGACAGGTTCTTGGCTGAAATCAGGCTCATGGCTGGCATCCGGGGCAGAGCCCTTCGGCCTCGATCACGGTCTGTTCGATGACGAAGCCGCTTTCGCGGGCCGAGGCTGTCAGGCCGCTGCCGCTGAGTTCGGATTCGGCGACCTTGCCGCAGGACCGGCAGATCATGAAGGCGGGGTCGTGGTCCGCGCCGGGCCGCGCGCAGGCGACAAAGGCGTTCAACCGTTCGATCCGGTGGACGAAACCGTGGTCCTGCAGGAAGGCCAGTGCGCGATAGGCCACGGGGGGCTTGTCGCCGAAACCGTCTTCGGACAGCCGGGCAAGGACATCGTAGGCCCCCATCGCCTCGTGGGCTTGCAGCAGGATTTCAAGGGTGCGCCGGCGCACCGGGGTCAGCTGCAACCCCTTGGCCGCGCAAAGGACTTCTGCCGCCTGCATGCCTTTGGCGATGCAACCGTCATGGTCGTGCAGGGAAAATCCGGTCGGTTTATAAGGCATCTTGTCTTGTTATGTTATAACGTTCATTCTAAGTAAGCCATCCGAACCAATACTTCAAGGATCAGACATGCTTCGTTCATTCTCCGCCCTCGTTCTTACTGCCGGCACAGCCATGGCAGATACACCAACCGTCGTCACGGATATCGCGCCGGTGCAATCCTTGGCCGCGATCGTCCTGGGGCAGACGCCCGATGTCATTCTGCCGCCCGGTGCGGATCCGCATGACTTTGCGCTGAGACCGTCCGACGGACAAGCCCTTGCCGCAGCCGATCTGGTCGTGCAGGTCGGACCGGCGCTGACGCCCTGGTTGAGCGACCCCATCGCGACGCTGGCGCCTCAGGCGCGGGTTCTGGTCCTGATGGACGAGCAAGGGTGGGAGCCTTTGCTGATCGCGGATGACGACCATGATCATGATGATGACGACCATGATGATGATGGGCACGATGATGATGGTCACGACGAAGGTCATGATCATGACGATGACCACGGTCACGATGATCATGATCACGATCACGACGACGACCACAGTCGTGACGATGATCATGACGCGGATCACGGGGATGCCCATGACCACGACGAAGGCCATGAACATGACGAGCATGATCACAGTGAGGCAGAGACGCATGACAATGGCGACGACCATGCAGGCCACGACCACGGCCCCATCGACCCGCATGCCTGGCTCGACCCGGCTGTCGTGCGGGTCTGGCTGGCTGCGATCACCGAGGCTGTGTCCGAACTCGATCCCGAAAACGACGGGGTCTACCTGACCAACAGCACCAATGCCGCCATGGAGCTTATGGAGCTGGAAAAGACGGTCAAGGCCGAGCTTTCGGGCATGTCGCGCCCGATCATCTGGCCGCACGACGCTTACGGCTATTTCCAGCGGGCCTTTGATCTGGACTTTTTCGGCAGCATCGCACCGGGTGACGGGGAAACGCCGGGGCCGGCGCGCTTGCGTGACTTGCAGGTGCTGGCGCAACAGCAGCCGGTCTGCATCCTGTCAGATACCTCGGTGCCCGAAAGCCTTGGGCAAGTGGTCGGCGAGGGGGCGGACGCCCGTTATGCCAGTATCGATCTGCTGGGTCACTCGGATCAGGACTACTTCGAGACCATGATGATCCTCGCGACAACACTTGCGGAATGTGCCGCTCCCTGAGGGTCAGACGTCCAGCCAGATGGTGACAGGGCCGTCGTTGGTCAGGCTGACCGCCATGTCAGCGCCAAAGCGTCCCGTTGCCGTTTGAATGCCAAGGGCCTGCATGTCGCGCACGAAGGTTTCGTAAAGCGCCTCGCCCGTATCGGGCGGGGCGGCTTCGCTGAAGCCCGGACGGTTCCCGCGTGATGTGTCGGCAGCCAGCGTGAACTGGCTGACGATCAGGGCCGCGCCGCCGGTGTCGGTCAGCGACCGGTTCATCTTTCCGGCATCGTCTTTGAATATCCGCAGCTTCGCGATCTTGGCCGCAAGTTTGGCCGAGGCATCGGCAGTATCGCCCTGCATCGCGCAGACGAGGATCAGCAGGCCGGGGCCGATCGCCCCGACCGTATCGCCCGCCACATCGACACGGGCCTCGTTCACCCGCTGGATCAGCGCCCTCATAGCTCCTTGCGCCACGGCGGGTTTGCTCCGGCGCGGCCAACGGTGATGGCGGCGGCTTTCGCACCCAGTTCGGATGCGGCTGTCAGGGCTTCGCGGTCTGCGTGGCCAAGGGTGGCTTTGCTCAGATGCCCGGCCTCGGACAGTCCGGCCATGAAACCCGCGCTGAACGTGTCGCCCGCGCCCACGGTGTCCACGACCGTTGCTTTTCGGGCGGGAACATCAAAGCTGCCGTCCCGTGTGACGATGGTGATGCCCTCGGCTCCGCGCGTCAGCAGGACGATCTGGGTGTCCGTGCCGTCCAGCAGGCTGGCGGCCTCCGCACCCGGCGCGATCCAGTCGAGGTCTTCGTCCGAGGTCTTGATGATATCCGCGACGGCCATCATCCGGCCTAACCGCGCGCGGTAGGCGGCTTCGTCGGTGATGAAACCGGGCCGGATGTTGGGGTCCATCATGGCCAGGCGCTGCGGGGCTTCGCGCAGCATCAGCGCCTCGTAGGCGGCGCCGCAGGGCTCGACCACAAGGGAGATCCCGCCGAAGAACAGCGCATCTGCCGTGACGCTGGGCAGATCACCGGTGGTCAGCATCCGGCCGGCGGTGTTTTCGTCGTAAAAGGCGTATTCGGCGTGGCCATCAGTCAGTTTTACGAAGGCCAGCGTGGTGGGCCGGTCGCTGACCGCAGCGGGCGTGGCATCGACGTGGGAGGCCGCCAGCGTGTCCTTGAGGATGTCGCCGAAAAGGTCAGACGACAGGCCGGTGAACATCGCCACGTCCTGCCCCAGCCGCCCCAATGCGATGGCGGTGTTGAACACCGATCCGCCCGCGACGGGCGCGAATGCGTCTTCGCCCTCGGTGCTGGTCCGTGGCAGCATGTCGATCAGGGCTTCGCCCGCGCACAGGATCATACCAACCCCTCCTATTGGTTCATTGTGTAGAAATAGCCCACGATCCCGGCCACGATCAGGCCCAGCACGACCGCGATGGCGATCTTGACCTTCGAATAGGGGCGTTCGCCCTGCACCCGGCCCGTGCGACCGTTCACGACGAACCGGTAACTTTCCCCGCGATACTTGTAGGCTGCCAGCCACACCGGAAGCAGGATGTGCTTGAAGGTCACGTCGCTGATCTGGGTCTGCACGTTGTCCACACGCTGACGGTCGCCGCCGATGTCGTGTTTCACATCCCGCAGGATCATCTGGTCCATATACGCACGGGCCTGTATAAAGCCCTCTTGCAGTTCGACCTGATAGCCTTCTGCGCGGAACCCGGCAAGGTATTCGGGATTGTAGGGGGCCAGTTCCGATAAATCCCACGGCTCAAGTCCGTCGGTGTATTTCTTCGGCAACGACCGCGAGGCGAGCACCAACACGTCGTCAAAGAACCGCGCGACGCGGCCCGAAGCGCGGCGCCATCGGGTCTTGCGGACCCTTCGGGTCTGGCGCTTGCCGTTGCGCGTGACCGTGCGGGTCACGTAGTAGTCGTTGCCCCGCTGGCCGGTGTAGCTGGATTTCGTATCGGCATCGAAGGTCCAGTAGGGGACGTAGACGCCGTCCATGCTGCGACCCTTGCGGGCATAGTCCTTGAGGCCGTTGGGCGCAAACCACAGACTGCCGAGCCAGTCCGACATGGCCTTGCGGGCCTGGGCTTCCTCTAGCGCGAAGGGCAGCAAGCCGCGTGGCTTGATCTGGCGGTGCGCGCCGGTGTCCGTGACGACGGCTGTCGCGCAAAAGGGACATTCGGCGGCGTGGACGTCCGTACTGACCTCGGTGCGCGCACCACAGTTGGGGCAGGTGACCGTCCGCGTCTCTTCGATCTCGGTTGCGGGAAGCTGGCTGGCGATCGCCTGCTCAAAATCAAGCTCGCGCAGCCGTTCCGCTGTGGTGGTGTCTTCCTTAATCGCCTGTGTGTTGCCGCAGTGATTGCAGACCAGTTGCCGGTTGGCGGGGTCGAACCGCAGGTCGGACCCGCAGTTGGCGCACGGAAAACGATGCTCTGCCAGCGGGGCGGCGGGAAAGGCGCTATCACTCATGCTCTCAGGTCTAGCGCGGGGCGGACATGGGTTCTACAGGAAACGGTGCAGGATTTTCGGGGCCATGATCCGCAGGGTATTGTCGCGCAGCGCCGTATGCCGCCAGATATGAAAGCCTGCATGAACAAGGGCGATCCCGCCCAGCGTGTAGAACTGGTAGATGTGCAGCGTGCCGATGATGGCATTGGCCTGAGGCATCGACAGCGGGATGCCCAGCGGCACGATCCCTCCGGCCCAAAGCTGCCGCGAGGCGGTGATCCCCAGAAGCAGGCCTCCGACGGGGATCATGAACAGCATGTAAAGCAGCGTCTTGTGCAGCAGCGTATGAAAGCGCCGCAGCTTCGGTGGCAATTTGGGGCCGGGGCGTCCCGCAAGCCCGCGGCGGAAATAGCCGATGGACCAGAGGGTCACGAGGGTCACGAAGACCAGCGCGATCTTGGAATTGATCGCCGCACCCTGCGGGCCGAAGATCGAGGTGACGACATCGGGAGTGGCGATCATGAACCAGATCACCAGTGGGATCATCACGCCGTGCAGCGTCTTCAGCCGCGTCCTGCGGGCGGGCAGGTGGCGCTGGATGCTGGCCCAGAGGGGCGGGAAAAGGCCGGGGCGGGTCATGTGAGAGATACGACCAAACCCGGCCCGAAGTTTCAATCGCCGCTCACGCGGGGGTGAGCGGCTGGTCACTCACCCTGCAGAGGAGGGCTGCGGCGGGGGTGGGGGCATCACGGTGAAAAGCTGCGCCAGTTCGGTGACATCGCCTGCCTTCATCCAGCCGTCCTGCCCCTGCGTCCAGACCATCGTGTCGCGCGTCAGACCGCCTTCGGTGACCATGCGGCCAAGGCGTGCCTTGGAAAACGGACCGCTGGTCGCGCCGTTTTCGGCAATGTGCCAGACGTGTTCCACGGGCGGCGGCGGTGGCGGGGTCGGGGCCGCGGGTGCCTGTCCCCAGGGGCCCGCTGCAGGTGCGCCGCCTGCGCCCATCCGCATATTGCCCATCTGCATCCCCAGACCCGCACCAAAGCCCATACCCATCGCATCGCCTGCAGCACCGCCTTCGCGCATGGCTTCGGCCGCCGACCAGCGCATGTGGTCATCAAGATTGCCGGCCAGCCCGCGAGAGGTGCGGTTGTCCAGCGCCTTTTCGACAGCAGGCGGCAGGCTGATGTTTTCGATGTAAAGCTCGGGCAGGGTCACGCCGTATTCGGCAATGACGGAACTGATCGCCTTGGACACCACCTTGCCCAGATCGGCTGTGTTGGCGGCCATGTCCAGCACAGGGATGCCGGACGAGGCGATGGTGCGTGAAAACTCCTGCACGATGATGTTGCGCAGCTGGTAGCTGATCTCATCCATCGTGAAGTCGCCGTCGGTGCCGACGATCTCGCGCAGAAACAGCGCGGGATCGCTGACCTTGACGGTATAGGTGCCGTAAGACCGCAGGCGCGTCGGGCCGAATTCGGGGTCGCGCACCATGATCGGATTCTTGGTGCCCCATTTGAGGTCGGTGAACCGGTTGGTGTTGACGAAATAGACCTCGGCCTTGAACGGGCTTTGAAAGCCGTGGTCCCAGTGCTGCAGCGAGGTCATGATCGGCATGTTGTTGGTCTCGAGCATGTAAAGACCGGGGGTGAAGACGTCGGCCAGCTGCCCTTCGTGCACGAAAACAGCGGCCTGACCTTCGCGCACCGTCAGCTTGGCGCCGTACTTGATCTCGTGCCCCTCGCGCTGAAACCGCCAGACCATCGTGTCGCGGGTGTTGTCGGTCCAGTGAATGACGTCGATGAACTGGCCGGAGAGGAAATCGAAAATGCCCATGGGAAAGCTCCTTGTTTTGAATACTCAGCTGGACCCGCCTGCCATCAACTCCCGCGCGATTTCGCGGGCGATGGGGGCGGCTTCTGCGGCGGACATGCCCGTGCGGAGGCGGGGATCGTAGAGCATGCGCAACAGCATTTCGTCGTGGGTGGTCAGAAGGCCGAATTCCTGGTCGTCATTGAAGATCGAAGGACGCGCCTGTGGTGAATCGTTCGCCAGTCCGAAGCCTTGGGCCAGTTCCTCGTGAATGCAGGCGGTGCGCAGCAGGTCGGGGTGTTCGCCCCGGATCACGGCGATGGCCTTGGCATAGGTGGCGCCGTCTTCCTCGCTGAAGGCGACAACGACGCACAGCTGGTCGCGTGGTGGGTTGACCATCGCGTTCAGCACATTGCGTCCGATATTGGGCACGACATTGCGAACCCGCGCCTCTGTCTCGTCCTTGTCAGCCTGATTGGCGATGATGACATGGTAGTTCGCACCTGAATTCACCTGCGACACGGACACTCCGCTCAACCGCCCCAGCCGGGCGGCATAGGTGGCGACCGTGGACCGGTCACGCTCACGCTGGGCCTCGGGCACCGTCTTGCCAAAGTCCACCTTCATGCGCACCGGTCTTTCCCAGCGCCTGACACGCGACACGGTTTCTTGCACGCGCATGCTGCCACCGGCGGTGTAGAATTCGTCGAAGAGCGCAATTCGGACGAAGTTTCGCGCCAGCATCGTGTCGGTATAGGGGGTGTCGGGGCCACCGCCGTCGCCGCGCAGCAAGCCTTGAGTCAGAAGATCGTTTTGCAGGCGGCGATAATAGGTCTGAAGCACACGGCTTTCGTCGGTCAGTTCGGGTGTCGCTTCGGGAGGAGGCGGCTCGACTGCCGGTTGCTCGGGTGGCGCTTCGGGTGCGGGGGGTTCTTCCTCGGGGGGGACTTCGGTGCAGGCGACAGCCAACGACAGGGCGGCCAGACCGCCCCATCGCCGTGCATGCCGCCCCACGCTGTTCATCACTCGCCGGTCGCCGCGCCGATCGTGGCCCCGGTGCCGTCGGCGCGGGCTTTGGCCGAGGCCAGTGTGTTCTTCAGGTCGGTCTCCATTTTCTGCAGGTCCTTTTCCGCCTCGACCCGCTTGCGCTTGCCTTCGTCCGCGATCTCGAGACTTTCGTTGATCGTGGCGATCAGGTCGGCGTTTGCAGCCTTCACAGCCTCGATGTCGAAGACCCCGCGTTCCATCTCGGTGCGGATCGTGGAGTTGGCATCACGCAGGTTCTTTGCATTGGCCTTGAGCAAGTCGTTCGTCAGGTCGTTCGCCTCGCGCACGGCACCTGCGGCTTCGGCGCTGCGCTGGATGGTGACGGCCTGCGCCAGCTGGGTTTCCCAAAGCGGCACCGTGTTGACGAGGGTCGAGTTGATCTTGGTCACCAGCGACTTGTCATTTTCCTGCACCAGCCGGATCGAGGGCAGCGACTGCATCGTCACCTGACGGGTCAGTTTCAGGTCGTGGACACGGCGTTCCAGATCGTCGCGGGCAGCGCGCAGGTCGCGCAGTTCCTGCGCCTTCATCACACCCCGATCTTCAGAGGCGGCCTGCACCTCGGCCTCTTTCGCGGGGATGGCGGTGCTGTCGAGTTCCGCCAGCTTGGCTTCTCCCGCCGCGATGTACAGCCCAAGTTCATCGTAGAAGGTGAGGGTGCGGTCATAGAGAATATCGAGGCTTTCGATATCCTTCAGCAGCACGTGTTCATGGCGGAGCAATTCGTCCGTAATGCTGTCAATCTGGCCCTGAACATCCTCGAAACGTGAGATGAACTTGGACATGGGGGCCGCGCGACCCAAAAGCTTTTCCCACCACGATTGCTTGCGGCGCACGTCTAACTCTGACACCGAAAAGCCCCGGATCGTGCTGACGATGGTGCGCAGGCTGTCACCTGCCGGTCCCACGTCCTTGTTGCGCACGCCTTCCAGCATGGACTGCGATATCTGCTGCAATTCCGCCTGCGCCGCCGACCCGAAAGAGACGATTGAATTGGTGTCACCCATGTCCACTTCGTCCATGCGTCGCCTGATCGCATCGCTGGTGGGGGCATCGGCCTGATCCAGAGCCACGACTTCACCCTTCGGTTCGGGCAGGATTACCGCTGTCACTTTTTCAACATCCGCCAGAGTGGCGGTGGCCTTGGATTGAGTCGTTTCAGACATTTTCGTCCCCCGTATTCAAATGCACCCCTTCGCGTTGAAGGCGGTCTCTAAGCACTTTGATTTCAATATCCATGTCGGTTCGGTCATCCACCAGCATCTTTTCAGTCCGTGCGGTGAAATTCTGTTCCAGATCAGTCAGCAGCAACTCGTAGTCGGTGCGGGCCGCCGGGGTCTGCTTGCGTTTGTAAAGGTCGACAAATTTGACCGTCGCATCGCGGGCGCCCATCAAATAGACGCCCAGATACTTGCGCGCCCCCGTAAGGTCGCGCGGGTCTTCCTCGACCGTGCGGATCATCTTGCGGGCCGAGGCCGTGAAGGCGCCGACGCGGGCGGAAAGGCCGCGGTCGTTCAGCAGGGCGATCTGGCTTTCGATGGTGGTCAGATGGGCTTCTGCCTCGTCCACGACGCGGGCGACGCGATCCTGCTGGAATTCGTCGATGCCTTCCATCCGCTTGTTCTTCAAGGGGTCGATGCCGAAGGCCGCGACGTGAAGCGCCACCGCGGCGATCCCGTAAAGCGCCGATCCGACCAGCCCCGTGTCGCCTGTCATCCCGGCCAGAAAGATGCCGATGCCGGTCGCGGCCGAGGCCAGCATCTTGCGCGGGATCGCGGGGCGGCGGGCGACCTTGCGGGCGTTGAAGGCAGCTTCGGCCCGCAAGCCATCGCGCAACAGCCATGCGGCCAGCGTGAGGATGCCACCACCGGCAAGCGCCATGAGAAGCGTGGTCGGTCCCGCGCCAAGCGAAAAGAACACCAGCACGATGGCCGGCAGAAACAGGATGTTCGCCCGCGCACCCGCAGCGTCCACGCGTCTTTGGTCGATCACCTGTTCGCGCACGGGGTCGTCGGAACCGGATCCGGACCCCCCGGGGCTGTATTTTCCGCCGAAACGTCTGGCCATCAGCTGGCCCCCAGCAGACCGGACGTGACACCCAACATCAGCAGGATCAGCACCACGTAGGCGATACGGGAAAAGGTTCTGGGCATGGTGTCGACCTCACGCTTGTCGGATTTGCCGCCTATGGCCGCCAACACGTTGATCACCGCCAGCACGCCTGCGAACAGGATAAGGACGAGGATGGCAAAGAAGACGAGGCGCATCATGGGGCGGATCTCCGCAAAACAGTCAGTTGTAATCTAGGCACGATCCACACCGAATGCGAGGTCTTCCGCCGCGCCTGAGCGAAGGCACGCATCCACAACGCCGAAGGGACATCCAGAACGCGCTGCACTCTGACCGTGCTGCCGGTCGCGTTCCTGCATGTCGAAAAATCTGCCATTCGCGCATTCCCAAGCCGGATGTGTCGTTGCACAACGGCGCTGGTGCGGGCAAGGTTTCAACGGCTGGGCTTTTTGACCGCCTTGCGTGTGCGTTGCGGCTGGGGCGGGCTTTCGAGCCCCAGTTGATCGCGGACGACGCGGCGTTTGACCTCTTCGACCTCGCCCGCCTTGAGATTGCCCAATTGAAAGGGGCCGTAGCTGACCCGGATCAGGCGGTTCACGATAGTGCCGATGGCTTGCATGGCGCGCCGGATTTCACGGTTCTTGCCTTCGCGCAGGCTGATCGTCAGCCATGCGTTGGCGCCAACCTGCCGGTCAAAGCTGACCTGCATCGGCTGGTAGTTCACACCTTCGACTGTCAGACCCTCGCGCAGCTGGTCCAGTTTCGCCTCGGAGGCGCTGCCCTTGATCCGCAGGCGGTAGCGGCGCAGCCAGCCGGTCGAGGGAAGTTCCAGCTTGCGCTTGACCTCGCCGTCGTTGGTCAGCAGCAGCAGACCTTCGGAATTGAGGTCGAGCCGCCCGACGCTCATCACGCGCGGCATGTCCTCGGGCAGGGCGGCAAAGACCGTATCGCGGCCCTGATCGTCGCGTTCTGTCGTCACAAGGCCCGCAGGCTTGTGGTAAAGCCAGATCCGGGGCGGTTCGGGGTCGCCCACGGGCTTGCCGTCGACAGCGATCCGGTCGCTGGGAGTGACGTTCAGTGCGGGGCTGTCGATGACCTTGCCGTTCACGCTGACGCGTCCGGTTTCGATCATGCGCTCGGCTTCGCGGCGCGAGGCAATGCCGGCGCGCGACAGGACTTTGGCGATGCGGTCGCCGGGGGGAGGGGTATCGGCCATAGGGGGGCTTTAGGCGTGTGCGGCTGACTTCGCAACGGGTTTGATACCTGCAACCGAGGTAGCGCAGCCTGAAATATGGCGTTCCATGCTGACGGTCAGGCCGGCCTCGCGCAGCGCCTGCGCCATGACACTGCAGTCACCGAACGCGTGGGTGTAGGCGCCGATCATCGAGAAATCGCTGGCACCTTTCAGAAACAACCGCTCGATCAGCGGCAAGATGCGGTCCAGATAGAGGCGGTAGATGGGCCGCATCAGCCATCCGTCGGGGTCCGATACTTCGATCAGCGCATAGGCGCCACCCGGTCGCAGGACATGCGCGATCTGCGCCGCCAGCATCCGCTGCTGGTCGGGGTTCAGGGTTTTCAGCCCGAAGTTCGAGATCACCAGATCGGCATATTCGGGCTGGAGTTTGGTGTCGAGCGCGTCGGCCAGCGTGTGGCTGATCCGGCCTCTGGCGGTGCCGTGTAACCGCTGCTGCGCGCGGGCGTGCATGGCCTGCGAAATGTCGATGGCGTTGATCCGCGCCTTGGGCATCGCGTCGAGCAGGTAAGGCCAGCCCTCGCCACTGCCGGCCATCAGGTCGACGATCTGGGGGGCGGGGAAAGGTTTGCCACCGACCTCGCCTTTGACGATGCGGCCGATGTTGCGCTGCCCGATCAACCGGCCGACGCAGTCGCGCCGCCAGCGGTCGACGAACCCGAAGGAGGCGATGGCGCTCCACCACCGGTAGCGGGTCGAACAGCGGTCGAAAAGCGCGGCGACAAAGGCCGGATCATGGATATCCTGCGACATATGCGGCAGAGTGGCCGCAGGGATTGAGACTTGCAAGTGCGGGTCACGTGGCGGGACAGGGACTATGTCGTTCAGATCGTTCATGGAAGACGCTTTGGCCGAGGCCCGGGCAGCCGGGGGCCGCGGCGAGGTGCCCGTGGGTGCGGTCGTTGTGGGCCCGCAGGGCGTGGTCGCGCGGGCGGGCAACCGGACGCGGGAACTGTGTGATCCGACCGCCCATGCCGAGGTGCTGGCGATCCGCGCGGCGTGTCGGGTGCTGGGTTTGGACCGGCTGGTGGGGCACGATCTTTACGTGACGCTGGAGCCTTGCCCGATGTGTGCCGCGGCGATTTCGAACGCGCGGATCGGGCGGCTTTACTACGGTGCGGCTGACCCCAAGTCCGGCGGGATCGCACAGGGACCGCGCGTCTTTTCGCATGCCCAATGCCACCATGTTCCTGAAATCTATGACGGGATCGCGGCGGCACCTGCCGAAGCGATGCTGAGGGCGTTCTTTGCCGCGCGGCGCTAGCGGTTGGCGCCGCATCGGGTCGGGTGGGTGTCCGGGTCCGCGTATGGGGACAGGGCAGAGGGGGCTGTCTGCCCCCGCGCTGCGCGCCCCCCGAGGATATTTTCGGCAAGATGATGGGGATTGCGGGCGTTGTTTTCTGCGGCGACATTGAGGCCATGGATTGGACGCAGCAGATTGACGGGTATTGCGAGAGGCTGAGCCCCACGCTTTGGGCCGAACCGGTGAATGCGGTGACGAATCTGGCGTTCATCATCGCTGCGGTCATCATGTGGCGCAGAGCGGGCGGGGTTCCCTCGGCGCGGGTTCTGGCCGGGATCCTGATGCTGATCGGGATCGGGTCGTTTCTGTTTCATACGCATGCCACCGTCTGGGCCGCGCTGATGGATGTGGTGCCGATCGCCGTTTTCGTGCTGACCTATCTTTATCTGGTGAATCGTTGGGTTCTGGAAACGGGGCGGGCGGTGGCCATCGTTCTGACCGCGCTTTTCGTGCCCTTCGCGGCAATCGTGACCCTTGGCGTATCCGAGGTGCCGTTTCTGCGCGTTTCGGGCAGCTACTGGGCCGTGCCACTGGCGTTGGTGATCTACGGGATGGGGTTGCGCCGCCGGTATCCCGATCTGGTGCGCGGGTTCTGGATCGGGGCCGCAATCCTTGTGCTGTCGATCTGCCTGCGGTCGCTGGACATGGCGGTTTGTCCAGGCTTTCCGGTCGGCACGCATTTTGCCTGGCATGTGCTGAACGGGGTGATGCTGGGCTGGATGATCCACGTCTGGGTGAAGTTCGTCAAAGCACGGCGTCTTGCAGGGCTGGGGTGAGCGCGCTAAACGCGAGGCCGAACCGCAGCCGAGGTGCCCCATGTCGATCGATACCGAAACCGCCCGCAAGGTGGCCAAGCTGGCCCGCATCCGCGTGGAGGATGACGCGCTGCCTGCACTTGCGCAGGAGTTCAACGCCATCCTCGGCTTTATCGAGCAGTTGAACGAGGTGAATGTCGAGGGCGTCGAGCCGATGACCAGTGTCACGCCGCAGCGTTTGAAGCGGCGGGACGACGTGGTGACCGACGGGCACCAACAGTACAAGGTTCTGGCCAACGCTCCCGACGCCCGCGAGGGCTTTTTCGCCGTGCCGAAGGTGGTTGAATAATGACCGAACTGACGAAACTGACCATCGCCGCTGCCCGTGACGCCCTGAAGAAGGGCGATGTGACGAGTGCGGAACTGACGCAGGCCTGTCTGACCGCCATCGACGGGGCGGATGCGCTGAATGCCTTTGTTCACAAGACGCCGGAAGTCGCGGTGGCGCAGGCGAAAAGTGCGGACGACCGGGGCTATGCGGATGCGCCGGGACTGCAGGGTATTCCCTTGGGAATCAAGGACCTGTTCTGTACCAAGGGTGTCGCATCACAGGCGGCCAGCCGGATTCTGGAAGGTTTCAGGCCCGAATACGAGTCGACCGTGACCAGCCAGCTGTTCGACCGTGGTGCAGTCATGCTGGGCAAGCTCAACATGGACGAATTCGCCATGGGGTCGTCGAACGAGACAAGCGTCTATGGCGATGCGGTGAACCCCTGGCGTGTAGACGAAAACCTGACGCCGGGTGGGTCCTCGGGCGGGTCGGCCGCCGCCGTGGCCGCCGATCTGTGTCTGGGGGCCACCGGCACCGACACCGGCGGGTCGATCCGGCAGCCTGCTGCCTTCACCGGGATCACCGGGGTCAAGCCGACCTACGGGCGGGTCAGCCGCTGGGGCATCGTGGCCTTTGCCTCGTCGCTGGATCAGGCGGGACCGATGACCAAGGACGTCCGCGATGCCGCGATCATGCTTGAGGCGATGTGTGGGCACGACCCCAAGGACAGCACCAGCGCCGATTTGCCGGTGCCGGATTTCGAGGCGATGCTGACCGGCGACATCAAAGGCAAGACCATCGGTATTCCGGCGGAATACCGGATGGACGGCATGCCTGACGCGATTGAAAGGCTGTGGTCCGAGGGGGCCGAGATGCTGAAGGACGCCGGTGCGAAGATCGTCGACATCTCGCTGCCGCATACGAAATACGCGCTTCCAGCCTATTACGTCATCGCCCCCGCCGAGGCGTCCTCCAACCTTGCGCGCTATGACGGTGTCCGTTTCGGCCATCGCGCCAAGCTGGAGCAGGGCGATGGCATCACCGAGATGTACGAGAAGACGCGCGCCGAAGGCTTCGGCCACGAGGTGCAACGCCGCGTGATGGTCGGCACCTATGTTCTGTCCGCCGGCTTCTACGACGCCTATTATAACCGGGCCCGCAAGGTGCGCGCGCTGATCAAACAGGACTTCGATGCGGTCTTTGAAGGTGGCGTGGATGCGATTCTGACGCCGGCGACGCCCTCTGCCGCTTTCCCGCTGGGGGCGATGGCGGATACCGATCCGATCCAGATGTATCTCAACGACGTCTTTACCGTGACCGTGAACCTTGCCGGCCTGCCTGGTGTGGCCGTGCCGACGGGGCAGGATGCGCAGGGGTTGCCGCTGGGGCTGCAACTGATCGGGCGTCCCTGGGAGGAAGGCGATCTGCTGAACGTCGCCTATTCACTGGAACGTGCGGCGGGATTTGTGGGCAAGCCGGCAAAGTGGTGGTAATTTCAGGTCACTTTTCTAGATTGGCGGCATGATGACGCGTTTTTCGATCCTTGTGGCATTTGGTTTGGTGGCGGGCTGCGTGTCGCAGCCCGTTCCCGACAGCGGGCGTGGCGTTGGCTTTGGTACGGCGACGGAGTTCGAGCGCCAGCAGATCGCCCGTGAAGCGGCCTTGCAGGGCACACAGGCAACGGCCGCGCCC
>Ga0307946_1000109_pt1 | contig 46810 bp, 41 predicted proteins | sample OrgLakmetagen230_FD_203153 | JGI IMG/M metagenome (GOLD analysis project Ga0307946, IMG submission 203153) | Saline water microbial communities from Organic Lake, Antarctica - #230 | ecosystem: Environmental > Aquatic > Non-marine Saline and Alkaline > Saline | place: Antarctica: Organic Lake...
AGCCTGTTGCTTTTGGTCTCGCGTCCGCCAAAGCGGCCCGCGCGAGGTCAGGGTGATCCCGCGCGCAAGCACCAGCATCCGGCCTGCTTCGTTCTCGACCCAGCGAGGCGGGCGGCCCAGCCGCTGCAAGGCGTCCGCATAGGCCCGTGATTGCTGAAGCGGCAAAATAGTCATGCCGCCATTAAGTCTTCCGAAACTGAAGGCTGCGTTAATGGCAGGATGATTGCATCCCGCCATATCGCACCGACGCCGCGCCTGACACTGTTCGGGGTGTCACTGCTTGCTGTGGCCGCCGCACTTCCGGTTGGCAGTGTCCTCTGGACGGTCGGGGCTGTTCTGCAATGGAACTAGCCCAGTTGCACCAGCGCATGCCGCTTCTTGCCCGCCGACAGTTTGATCGGCTGCACCAGATCGGCAGGGCCAACCATCGTGCCGGCATCCGTCAGCGGCGCGTCGTTCATCCGCGCGCCGTTTTCCGCGATCAGGCGCTTCGCCTCTTTGCCCGACGTGGCCAGACCGGCGCGCGTGATCAACTGGACGATCGAAATACCGTCCCCGACTTCTGCAGCGGTCAGCGTCAGCGTCGGCAGATCCTCACCGACGCCGCCCATTTCGAAGACCTCTTTCGCGGTTGCCGCAGCGGCCTCGGCGGCCTCGGCCCCGTGCAGCAGGGTGGTGACCCTGTTGGCAAGGATGATCTTGGCCTCGTTGATCTCGGACCCCGCAAGCGCCCCCAGCCGGTCGCATTCGTCCACTGGCAACTCGGTAAAAAGTTTCAGAAACCGGCCGGTGTCGGCATCGGTCGTGTTGCGCCAGAACTGCCAGAAAGCATAGGGCGCCAGCATGTCACCATTCAGCCAGATCGCACCCCCCTGCGACTTGCCCATCTTGCGACCGTCCGACGTGGTCAAAAGCGGCGTCGTCAGCCCGTAGATTTCAGTGTCGAGCACGCGGCGCGTCAGGTCGATCCCGTTCACGATATTGCCCCATTGGTCCGACCCGCCCATCTGCAGCAGGCAGCCGTAGCGTCGGTTCAGCTCCAGAAAATCGTAGGCCTGCAGGATCATGTAGTTGAATTCGAGGAACGAAAGCGATTGTTCACGGTCCAGCCGCGACTTGACACTCTCGAAAGACAACATGCGGTTCACGCTGAAATGCCGCCCGATGTCGCGCAGGAAATCAAGGTAGTTCAGACCGTCCAGCCATTCGGCGTTATTCAGCATCAGCGCGTCGGTCTTGCCGGGGCCATAGTTGATCAGCTTGGCGAAGACCTGCTGCATCCCGTTGATATTGGCGTCGATCTGATCAGGCCCCAGCAACGGACGTTCGTCCGACCGGAACGACGGATCACCCACCTTGGTGGTCCCGCCACCCATCAGCGTGATCGGTTTGTGTCCGGTCTTTTGCAGCCAGCGCAGCACCATGATGTTCATCAGATGACCCACGTGAAGCGACTGCGCTGTCGCGTCATACCCGATATAGGCGGGCACCGGACCGTTGCTCAGCTTGTCGTCCAGCCCCTGATAATCGGTGCAATCGGCCAGAAAGCCACGCTGCATCATCACGGCCATGAAATCGGACTTTGGGTGATAGGTCATCTGTTCGTCCTTGGTGCACTTGGGTTCGCGTTCTATAAGGGGGGAAAAGAGGCAAGAAAAGCAGATGTTCAAGGGCAAAGTGGTCACGGCCTTGGGGGCCATGTCCGGCGCGGGACTGGACGGCGTGAGCGCGGCTGCCCTGACAACGGATGGCGGGACGATCATCGGTTTTGGCGACACCGCCTTTCGCCCCTATTCAGAAGAGGAGCGCGCAGCCATTCAAGCCGTTTCGGGACGCGGGCCCGGGTTGGATACCAGCGCAGCGGCAGAGATTGTCGAGACGGCGCATGCTGACCTGCTGCGTCGTTTCGAGGTGGGTGACCTCGTCGGTTTCGACGGTCACACGATCGCCCATGATCCCGCAATTCAAAGCCCAAGCCAGATCGGTGACGGGCGTGTTCTGGCCGAGGTTCTGGGCCGACCCGTGGTCTGGGATTTTCGATCCGCCGATCTGGAACTGGGCGGGCAGGGCGCCCCGCTGGCCCCCTTCTATCACTTTGCCCTTGCGAAATGGCTTGGGGCCGATCAGCCACTGGCGTTTATCAGCCTCGGGACAGTGGCGCGGCTCACATGGGTTGATCCGGGCTTCGACCGCCCCGATGTGCCGGGGGCCGTCCTCGCCTTCGATACTGGGCCGGGGACTGGTCCGCTAGGTGACCTGTTGCGCGCTCGCCATCGTCTGACAGCAGGCGAGGAAATCCGCCTCGCGCAGGAGGGCAGTGTGGACGACGGGGTCGTCACACGTCATCTGGCGGATGGCTATTTTCACAGGATGCCACCCAAATTGGTGGGGCCGGATACCTTTGCAGGGCTTCTTGCGGCTGTCGCCCATCTGCCTGATGCAGATGCGGCAGCCACCCTGACGGCCGTCGCGGCCATTTCCGTCAGTGTCGGGATGGAGCATTGCCCCATCCCGCCCAAGCGCCTGTTGATCAGCGGCGCGGGGCGCCATCACCTGACACTGATGCGAATGCTTGATGCAGCGCTCGATTGCCCTGTCGAACTGGTGGACGATGTCGGGCTGGACGGCGACATGATCGATGCACAGGCGATTGCCTATCTTGCCGTGCGAGTGGCGAACGGTCTGCCGACCACCTGTCCCGGAACCACGGGCGTCCGCGCTGCTGTTTGTGGCGGCACGATCAGTCGTCCTGGCTAGGGGGCAATAGGCTCTGCCAGCAGCGGATCGACGGTCGCGGACCCCGCACCTTGTGCCAAAGCCCTGTAGTCGCCCTGAAACATGGCGCGGGCGGCGTTCAGAACGGCCCCATGATAGACGCGGGCAAGCGAAGATCCCTGACTGAGCCGCGCCACACCGATCCGGGCAAAGTCCGCATAGGCGACACCGGTGAAATCCCCCGCGATCAGCACGTTTACCGGCGTGTTCACGGAACCGACGATCCGCTGAAGCGCGGCCATGTCCGGCGGCAGCGGCGCGTAAAGGCAGTCCGCGCCGGCCTGCTCAAACGCCTGCAGCCTGCGGATCGCCTCGTCCGTGTCATAGCGCCCGGTCAACATGCCATCGGCGCCGGCGGTCAGGACAAAGTCATGGGGCAGGGCGCGGGCGGCTGCGGCGGCTGCGCGAATGCGGTCCACCGCCAGATCGAAATCGTAGAACCCGTCGCCCGGCAGCACCGTGTCCTCGATGCAGATGCCCGCCAGCCCGACCTCTGCGGACAGTCGCACCGTCTCGGCACAGGTGTCCGGATCGTCGCCAAAGCCGTTCTCGAAATCACCCTGCACCGGCAGCCGCGTCGCCCCCAGGATATCCTGTGCATGGCCCAGGGCTGCGTCCCGGTCGATCGCGACGCCGTCCGGTTCACCAAGGGTAAAGGCGTGGGCGGCCGATGACGTGGCCAGCGCCATGGCGCCAAGGTTCGCCATCATCCGCGCGGTGCCTCGGTCCCAGACATTGACCATCAGAAGCGGGTCGCTGGGACGGTGCAACGCACGGAAGGTTTCGGCAGTCTGGGTCATGTGACGTCTCCTTTTGGGCAGCATGGCGTGGTTGGCCCTGCCGCTCAATCCGGAACCTGGCGGTTCAGGCCGTGCGCGCCTGCGCGAACTGGATCAGCCGTGACAGCGCATCGCGGTAAGTGTCATCGTCAACCGTCATCGCCACGCGGATATGGCCCGCGGCGGATTGGCCAAAGCTTTCGCCCGGCATCACCGCGATATGCTCAGCGTCCAGCAGGGCATAGGCAAAAGCCTCGCCCGTCAGTCCGGTCGCGCGAATGTCGAGCATCGTGTACATGGCACCCTGCGGCGGGATGGCTTTCACCACCGTCTGCCCCTGCAGTGCTTCAAGTGTGATGGCGCGGCGGCGGCGAAAGGGGGCTGCGACCTCTTGCTCCAGCCCGTTGCCCCGGCGCAGGGCGTATTCGGCGGCGTCCTGCACAAAGCCTGCCACACCGTAATTGGTGTTGGTGGACAGGTCGGTCAGATGAGCGATTGCCGTCTCGGGCCCGCAAATCCAGCCGACCCGCGCGCCTGTCATGGCAAAGCTCTTGGACATGGACCCCACCACAAGCGTGCGCTTGGCCATGTCGGGCAGCGCGCGGGGTGACAGGTGCTCGCCCTCCCAGACCTGACTGTCGTAGACCTCGTCCGAGATCAGCCAGAGGTCGTGGCGTCTGCAGACATCGGCGATCATCTCGAGCGTTTCGCGCGGGTAGATGACGCCGGTGGGGTTGTTGGGACTGTTGATCAGCAGGCTTTTGGCGGACTTCGCGGTGGCCTCGAGCACGTCGCGCTGTGGCAGAAAATCGTGCCGGGCCCGTGTGATGATGGGGTGGGGCAGGGCGCCCACCGACCGGATCGTGCCGGGGTAGGTCGCGTAATAGGGGTCGATGAACAGCGCCGTATCACCGGGATCGGTCACACCCATGTGTGCCGCGAAAAGCCCCGCCTGACCGCCTGCCGTGATCAGGATGTTTTCGGGGCCTGTCGGCACACCTGTCTGTCCGGCAAAGCGGTCGGCCACGGCGGATGCCAGTCCGGGCGTGCCGGGGATCGCGGCATAACCCGTATGCCCGCCCACCGCAGAGGCGTTCATCGCTGCAAGGATATCGGGATGCGTGCGGATGTCGTGTTCGCCGATGGTCAGCTCGGTCACGGCCACGCCGTCCGCGATCATGGCCCGCGCCTTGTTGAAGACGTCCCAGCCGTCCGAGCCGTCGCCCAGCAGTGTCGTGATGCGTGTCGAAAGTGTCATGGCGCCACGTCGCTTGGACGGGGCGGGGAAGTCAACCCGTCAGCTTGCGCGGGCCAGTGCCGTCCGCGCCCAGCCGGTCATCGGGATTGTAAAGCGCGCAGGACCTCAGGCTGAGGCAACCGCAGCCGATGCAGCCGTCCAGCTTGTCGCGCAGGTTTTCAAGGTCAGCGATCCGCTGGTCGATCTTTTCGCGAAAGGTCGTGCTGATGCGGGTCCAGTCGGCCTTGGTCGGTGCCTTGTGTGCAGGCAATTTTCGCAAATGGGGCGCGATCTCCGCAAGCGTGAAGCCGAAGGTCTGCGCGGCCATCACGAATGACAGCCGCCTAATGTCGGCCCGCCCGTAGCGCCTGTGCCCGCCTGCGTTCCGGACCGGCGATACGATCCCGTGCGTTTCGTAGAACCGGATGGCGGAAACTGCCAGTCCGGTGCGGTCAGCAAGGTCTCCGATCGTCAATCCGTCAGCGGGCATGAAATACTCCTTGATCTAAAGTGAACTTGAGGAATGACAAAGAGAACGCCAAGCGAATCAAGGAGTATGAGAGATGCGAAAAACAGGACGCTACTGTCTGGATGATCGGGCGCTGTCGCTGCTGCGCCGTGACGGCATCGGCTGGGGCCACGATCTGGATTGCGGGTGCTTTCAGCACGACGTCATACCGGTATCCGGCTGGTTCAGCCGCCTGTTCCGCAGGGGCGCGCGCTGATGGCGACCCTCGAGCATGTGAACATTACCGTTCCCGACCCACTGGCCACAGCCGATATGCTGGCCGAGGTCTTTGGCTGGCACATCCGCTGGCAAAGCTCTGCCATGGGCGGCTTGGGCCACAGCGTGCATGTGGGCACTGACGACAGCTATCTTGCCGTCTATTCGGGGACGGGCCCGTTGACGCCGGCACAGCCCGACGGCTCTTATTCAAGCGTGGGCGGGCTGAACCACGTCGGCGTGATGGTGGATGATCTTGACGCGACCGAACGGGCCGTGACGGCGCGCGGGTATGCAACCCATTCGCACGCCGATTATGAACCCGGCAGGCGGTTTTACTTTCACGATGAAAACGGCGTCGAGTTCGAGGTGGTCAGCTACAACGCCGCCTGAACCTTCTTGGGCAGGCTGCTGCGGATGATGTCATATGACACGCCGATCCGATGGGACAATTCCGCCGGATCAGCGTCCAAGGGCACGTTGACCCAAGACCGATGGAAATAGGGGGCTTTGACGGCTAGGCCTGCGTCGATCAGCATTTGGGCGGTCTCGATACCGTCCGTCTTGACCGATACGCCGCCGCTTTGAGAGCCGATGACCGCGAACAGCTTGCCTCCGATTTTCCAACTGTCGTGGGCCGGACCCAGATCGTGGTCCAGCGTGGCCGCCGGAAGCTGGCCGCAGATGGTGTTGACGGTCTCGCGGGTCATGAAGGAAATCTGCCCCAGTGGCCGGGTCAAGGCAAGGCCAAGGCTCGGTTGGTGGTGTCGAGCCACTCGACAGCGGACGAGCGGGCTGCTAGGACACCTGCATGTCCAAGCGTTGCATTTCCATTTGCTGCATTATTCCCTGCTGAACACCCCAGCGGGCCGCTTTTTCACGTTTCACTTTCAAACTGATTTCGCTAGGTCCGCCGGGATAAATCCTGTCGAGGCCCCATGACCACCATTCGCCTGCATAATACCAAAACCCGCCGCCGCGAGGATTTCACGCCGCTGGACGAGGGCAACGTGCGCCTCTATCTCTGTGGTCCCACCGTCTATGACCGGGCACATCTGGGCAACGCACGCAACGTGTTGCTGTTCGACGTGCTGTTCCGCCTGCTGCGCGAGGTTTATGGCACCGATCATGTGACCTACGTGCGCAACGTCACCGACGTGGATGACAAGATCAACGCCCGTGCCGCCGAGGCGGGACGCGAAATCGGTGACATCACCGCCGAGACGATCGGCTGGTATCACGATGACATGGATGCGCTTGGCGTGCTGCGCCCGACGCATGAGCCGCGCGCGACCGATTACATTGACGAGATGATCGCGATGATCGAAGACCTGATCGCCAAGGGACACGCCTATCCCGCCGAGGGACATGTGCTCTTTGCCGTGGACAGCTACGCGGACTATGGCGCGCTGTCGGGCCGCGATGTGGATGACATGATCGCCGGTGCGCGGGTCGAGATTGCGCCCTACAAGCGTAATCCGATGGATTTCGTGCTGTGGAAACCCTCTGGCGACGGGCAGCCGGGTTGGACCAGCCCTTGGGGCTACGGGCGACCCGGCTGGCATATCGAGTGTTCGGCCATGTCCAAGGCGCTGCTGGGCGAGACCTTTGACATTCACGGCGGCGGCAACGACCTGATGTTCCCCCACCACGAAAACGAGATCGCGCAAAGCTGCTGCGCCACCGACGGCGATTTTGCGCAGATCTGGATCCACAACGAGATGCTGCAGGTCGAAGGCAAGAAGATGTCCAAGTCCCTGGGCAACTTCTTTACCGTGCGCGACCTTCTGGATCAGGGTATTCCGGGCGAGGTGATCCGCCTTGTCATGCTGTCCACGCATTATGGCAAGCCGATGGACTGGACCGCGAAAAAGCGGGACGAGGCCGAAGGCACGCTGCGCCGCTGGTTCGGCATCCTGCACGGCCACGGGTTCAACCCCAAACTGGTCGAGGCACTGAAGGCCGAGGGCAAATGGCAGCCGGACGCAGAGTTCATCGGCGTTCTGGCGAACGACCTGAACACCAGTGGCGCCATCGCGCGCCTGCATGTCATGGCCAAGGGCAAGACGCCGGGGCAGCTGGCAGGGTTTGCGTATGGGTTGCAGATGCTGGGGCTGGTCAACGACTGGTCCGCTATCCCCGACTGGGACGGCGGCGAGGCGGGGGCCGAGGTCTCTGCCGCAGTCGCACATCGTGTGGATGCGCTTTTGGCCGAGCGGGCTGCAGCGCGGGCCGCCAAGGACTGGGACCGCGCAGATGCCGTGCGCGACGTGTTGAACGCGGCGGGCGTGCAGGTGACGGACGTGGGCGGTCAGGCGACATGGTCGCCGGGGCCGGATTTTGACGCAAGCGCGTTAGGAGACATGTGATGGGCCGCGAACGTCTTTACCTTTTCGACACCACGTTGCGCGATGGCCAGCAGACCCAAGGCGTGCAGTTCTCGACGTCCGAAAAGTATCAGATCGCCGCCGTGCTTGACCAGCTTGGCATCGACCAGATCGAAGGTGGCTGGCCGGGTGCAAACCCCACCGACAGCGAGTTTTTCGAGGCCCCCCCGATCATGCGTGCGACGCTGACGGCCTTTGGCATGACCAAGCGGACGGGGCGGTCCGCCGAAAACGACGACGTGCTGGCGGCCGTCATGAATGCAAAGACCCCCGCTGTCTGTCTGGTGGGAAAGGCGCATTCCTTTCACGTGGAAACCGCGCTTGGCATCAGCAAGGCCGAGAACACCGCCAACATCCGGGACAGCTTTGCCTACGTGGTCGAACAGGGGCGCGAGGCGCTTTTTGATGCCGAGCATTTCTTCGACGGCTACAAGGCCGATCCCGACTACGCTCTGGAAGCCGTCAATGCGGCTTACGCCGCCGGTGCGCGCTGGATCGTTCTTTGCGATACGAACGGGGGCACGCTGCCCGAAGAGGTGCGCAAGATCGTGGGGCAGGTGGTGGCCAGCGGCATCCCCGGCGACCGGCTGGGCATCCACACGCACAACGATACGGAAAACGCAGTTGCCAACACCCTTGCCGCGGTGCTGGCCGGGGCGCGGCAAATACAGGGCACGTTGAATGGTCTGGGTGAACGCTGCGGCAACGCCAATCTGACGACGCTGATCCCGACGCTTCTGCTGAAAGAACCCTTTGCAAGCCGGTTCGAGACGGGCGTGACGCTTGATGCTCTTACGGGGCTGCGCAAGGCCAGCCGGCTGCTCGACGATATCCTGAACCGCCTGCCCGCCAAACAGGCGCCTTACGTCGGCGCCAGCGCCTTTGCCCACAAGGCGGGGCTGCATGCCTCTGCCATCGCCAAGGACCCCACGACCTACGAACACATCGACCCCGCGCTGGTCGGCAATACCCGCATCGTGCCGATGTCCAATCAAGCCGGTCAGTCCAACCTGCGGGCGCGGCTGGCAGACGCGGGTCTTGTGGTCGAAAAGGGCGATCCGGCGCTGGCCCGCATCCTTGACCGGATCAAGGACCAGGAAGCGCAGGGCTTTTCCTATGACACGGCACAGGCCAGCTTCGAGCTTCTGGCGCGCGATGAGCTGGGCCGTCTGCCTGTCTTCTTCGAGGTCAAGCGCTACCGTGTCACGGTCGAACGCCGCCGCAACAAGCGCAACCAGATGATCTCGCTTTCCGAGGCAGTCGTCGTCACCAAGGTCAGGGGTGAAAAATTCCTGAACGTCAGCGACAGCATCGGACCCGACGGGTCGGATCAGGGCCCTGTGAACGCATTGTCGCGCGCGCTGGTCAAGGATCTGGGGCCCTATCAGGACTATATCGCCGACATGCAGCTTACCGACTTCAAGGTGCGTATCACCAACGGTGGCACCGAGGCCGTGACGCGCGTCATCATCGACAATGCAGACGCCCAGGGGCGGTCGTGGTCCACCGTTGGTGTCTCGGCCAACATTGTGGACGCCTCCTTTGATGCCCTGGTCGACGCGATCAACTGGAAACTGATCCGGGACGGGGCCACGGTTTGAGCTTTGAGGCTTGTGCCGCACTGGTTGAAAGGGCCGATCCGGACCGGTTTCGGGCCACGATGGCTGCCCCCGTGGCCGCCCGCCGCGTGCTGTTCCCGCTTTACGCCTTCAACGTCGAGGTCACGCGTGCGCCCTGGGTCACCCAAGAGCCCATGATCGCGGAAATGCGCCTGCAATGGTGGCGCGACGCGCTGGAGGAAATCACCGGCGGCAGACCGGCGCGCAAGCACGAGGTCGTGGATGCGCTGGCCGAAACGCTGGATGCAGAGGCCGCCACCACGCTCGATGGACTGATCGCGGCGCGGCGGTGGGATGTCTACCCGGATGCCTTCGAGGATTCAGGGCATCTGCGCGATTACATCGACGCGACCTCTGGGCATCTGATGTGGACGGCGGCGCGGCTTTTGGGGAAGGCTGCGGAAAGAACCGTGCGCGATTTCGCGTTCGCCTCAGGCGTCGCCCAGTTGCTGCGGGCGGTGCCCGAACTGGAAGATCGGGGGCGCAAACCGCTGGTAGACGGCACGACGGCTGGCGTCAAAGCCCTTGCGCAAGACGCGCGGAACCGCTGGGTGCAGGCCGCAGCTGACCGCCGCACCGTCAGCAAGGCTGCAGCCCCCGCGCTGATTGCAGGCTTCGCGGCACGCCCCGTCCTGACCCAAGCCGTGGCAAACCCTGCAAAGGTGGCGTCAGGTGGGTTGGATGTCTCTCCGCTGCGCGTGCAGAAGGTCGCGCTGTTCGGCTGGTGGCGTTAGCCCGCCCGCGCGACCCGCCGGTCCTGCACCGTCAGCCAGATCAACGACCCGACGGCGAGGATCAAAAAGGGTACCATCGCGATGTTGACGGCTGTCCAGCCCTGCTCGGCCGTGCCGCCTGCGCAGTTCATCAACCCACCCGAGGCAAGTGAGGCCACGGTGACCATCCCGAAGACGATCATGTCGTTCATGCCCTGCACGGTGCCACGCTCGGTCGCTGCATGGGCCCCCGCCAGCATCGAGGTGGCGCCGATGAAGCCGAAGTTCCATCCTAGACCCAGCAGGACAAGCGCCACGAAGAAATTGGTCAGTGTCACGCCCGACAGGGCTACGACACCTGCTGCGGCAAGGATCAACATCCCGGCACCGATGATCCGTTCCACCCCGAAGCGCGCGATCAGGTGGCCGGTGAAGAAGGAGGGCACATACATCGCCAACACATGCGCCGAGACGATGTCGTTGGCGTTGTTCGTGGTGAACCCGCAGCCGACGACGGCCAGCGGCGTCGATGTCATCACAAGGTTCATCAGCGCATAGGCCACCATGCCGCAGATGATTGCGACGACGATCCGCGGATCGCGCAGCAGCTCCATGCGTGACCGTGCCGGCCCTGCATCGACGACGGGTTGGCCGCGCGTGCCCTTGGGCAGGTCGAGCGCGAAGAACAGCAGGCACCCGACGAGGTTCAGCGCAGCGACCGCCAGATAGGTCCCCAGAAACGGGACGACCAGCGCGTCTTGCACCAGCTTGTTCAGCTGCGGCCCGATGATCGCGGCCAAAAGGCCGCCCGCCATGACGTATGAAATCGCCTTGGGTCGGTAGCCATCCGATGCGGTGTCCGTCGCTGCAAAGCGGTAAAAGCCCTGCGCCGACATGTAGATGCCCGTCAGGTAGCTGCCCGCCAGCAGCACGCTGAATGATCCGATATAAAGCCCAGCCGCTGCCAGCAGCGCACCTGCGGTCCCGGCAAACGCACCCAGCAAGAACCCGAACTGCCGCCCGCGCTTTTGCATCAAGGGTGACAGCCAAGGTGCCGTGGTCATGGACCCGAAGACGATGAAACTGATCGGCAGGGTCGCAAGGCAGGGGTTCCATGCCAGCATCCCCCCTGCAAGGCCGCCAATGACGAAGATCATCGGCATCTGAGCGCCCAGAATCGCCTGCGCGGCGACCAATACAGCCACGTTGCGCCTTGCGCGGGTATCGTCGATCTCGGTCATGCGCGTATCGGTAGCGCCACGTCGGGGGCAAGTCTATGGGGCGCGATCGATGATATGTGCAAAAGATCCAAAGACGCGACCCCGGCGCAAACCCATCGGCGGCAGCGTTTCGCCCAGCGCGTCGGTCGCGTGGAAAAGCGGCTCACCTTCGGCGCGCAGGGTCGTGCAATAATGGAATTCGTGCCCCGACCAGCGGCCCGCCAGAGGCCCTGTCTCTGTGCAAAGGGTCCGGTAGCCAAGATGCAGCTTGCGGCTGGCAAAAGAGGTGTCGAGGTCCAGAAGACCCGACATTCGGTGGACGTGGCCCTCGGCATCCGCGAGTGTCTGCCCCAAAACCATGTATCCGCCGCATTCTCCATATATGTCAGTGGTTTTCGCGGCGAACCTCAGGCTGTTCAGGAAGGTGCTGTTTTCGGCAATCCGCCCGGCATGCAGCTCTGGATATCCCCCCGGCAGATAGATCAGTTCCGCAGCCGGAACCGCGTCGTCAGCAAGCGGCGAGAACGGCATGATCTCGGCTCCTGCCGCTTGCCAGTCCCTCAGAAGGTGCGGGTAGGCGAAGGCGAACGCCCTGTCCCGTGCTATCGCGATCCGTCCTGCAGGTGGCCGTGACGGGTCGCCGGCCGCCCGTTGCGGGGCCTGCCCCAGGGCCAGCAGGGCATCGAGATCGACGGTCGGCGCGATCAACGACGCGGCACCGGAGATGAATGCTTCCAGATCGCCCCGCTCCTGCGCCTGCACCAACCCGAGGTGCCGGGACGGTGTCGACAGCCCCGCCTGCCGTGGCACCACGCCCAGAACGGGTTGTCCTACCCGCGCGAGGGCCGCACGCAGCATCGCTTCGTGCCGGGATGATCCCACATTGTTGAGGATGACACCTGCGATCATGACGCTTGCATCGAAGTGGGCAAAGCCCTGCACCAGCGGAGCGATGGACTGCGACATGCGTCCGGCGTCGATGACAAGAACGACTGGCAGGTCGAGGATGCGGGCCAGATCCGCCGTCGCCCCCCGCCCGTCGGGAGCCCCATCGAACAGACCCATCGCACCTTCTATCACGACGGGATCGGGACACAGCGCGCGGATGCGTCCCGAGGTCATTGCCCAGGCATCGAGGTTCAGGCAAGGCAGACCAGAGGCCGCTTCGTGAAAGCGCGGGTCGATATAATCCGGTCCCGACTTTGCCCCGTGGTGCGGCATGCCGCGATCCCGCAGCGCGCGCAAAAGGCCCAGCGTCACTGTGGTCTTTCCGGACCCCGAGGCGGGGGCTGCGATGATGAAGCTCATCGGAGAGACATCCGCATCACGCGGATTCGGCAGGACGGCCCCGGCCCAAGGGATCCAGATCGCGCGGGGGCTCACCCTTGGCTTGCGACTGCCAGTCCAGAACCTGACGCATCAGGCTGGCCCGACCGACGCAGATGATAGCCGGCGGCTCCAGCCCTGCGGCGGTGATGGCGTCGGGTGCCTCGGCCAGTGTGGTTTCCAGAACCCGCTGCTGATCGGTCGTGGCCGTGGTCACGACGGCGACGGGTTCCGACGCAGGTCGACCCGCATCCATCAGGTGACCGGCAATCTGGGCGATGTGCTTCATCCCCATGTAGATCACGATGACCTGACTGCCCTTGGAAATGCTGGCCCAATCGAGCGTGCCGGGGGTGTTGCCCGACTGGTCGTGGCCGGTCACGAAAGTGACGGATTGGTTCACATCGCGGTGCGTCACCGGAATGCCGGCATAGGCCAGTCCGCCGATTCCCGCCGAGATGCCGGGGATGATGCGGATAGGAACGCCATGCTGCACCAGCGTCTGCGCCTCTTCCCCGCCCCGCCCGAAAACGAAGGGATCGCCGCCCTTCAGCCGCAACACGCGCTTGCCCGCGCGCGCCAGATCCACCAGCCGCAGCGATATGTCGCGCTGCTTGGCCGAGGGCTTGCCGCCGCGCTTGCCCGCGTAGATCCGCTCGGCCTGTGGGGCCCAGTCAAGGATCGTTTCTTGCACCAGCGCGTCGTAGATCACCACGTCGGCTTGCTGCAACGCATTGAGAGCATGCAGGGTCAGCAGCCCCGGATCGCCTGGCCCTGCGCCGCAAAGCCAGACCCAGCCGGGTTCGAGAACGGGCCAGTTTTGGCCGGAAAGTGCGGGAAGCGCTGTCATGGGCCTTACATGCCACTCTCGCGCGGCAGGGGAAAGACTGGATGCGACCGGTCTTTTGTCGTTGGCGGCAGTGCGGGCCGCGCCTATAGTTTCCGTGATGACAGACACCCCCCCGAAAGAGCTGCGGCGTGGATGGACCACGGGCGCCTGCGCGACCGCCGCGACCAAGGCGGCGCTGACGCGTCTTTGGGGTGGCAGTTGTCCGTCCGAGGTGCAGATCACCCTGCCAAGGGGGCAAACGCCGGTCTTTCCCGTGGCCCATTGCGACGCGGGCGAAGGCTGGGCCGAGGCTGCCATCACCAAGGATGCGGGCGACGACCCCGATGTGACCCACGGTGCGCTGATCGTGGTCCGTGTGGCGCAAAGCCGCGGTGGCATTGTCTTTCGCGCAGGCGAGGGCGTGGGCAAGATCACCAAGGCGGGGCTGCCGATTGCGGTGGGCGAGCCTGCGATCAACCCCGTGCCGCGCGAGATGATGGACGGTGTCGTGACCGAACTGGCCGAACGCTATGGCCAACCCGCCGATATCGAGATCACCGTCTCGGTGCCGGGTGGCGCAGAGATCGCCAAGAAGACATGGAATCCGCGTCTCGGCATCCTTGGCGGGCTCTCGATATTGGGGACGACGGGTATCGTGCGGCCGTTTTCCTGTGCTGCGTGGATCGCCTCGATCCATCGCGGTATTGATGTGGCCCGTGCTGACGGGCTCGATCATGTGGCGGGCTGCACGGGGGCGACAAGCGAACGCACGGTGCAGGCTCTCTACGGTCTGCCGGATCACGCCATGCTGGACATGGGCGATTTCATCGGGGGAATGGTCAAGTACCTGCGGCGTCACCCGGTGCCGCATCTGACGATCGGGGGCGGGATCGGCAAGATGACCAAGCTTGCGCAGGGGGCGGTCGATCTGCACTCCAAACGGTCCCAAGTGGACATGGAACGGCTTGCCGACTGGGGTGGCGACCGGCGGGTCGCGGGGGCGAACACCGCGCTGGAGGCCTTTGAAATCGCAGGGGAAAAATTAGCCCAAAGGATCGCGCAAGAGGCTTTGGGCAAGGCGCTCGACATGTTCGCGCCAGCCGAGGCACCGGACCGGCTGGACATCGTCATCATTGACCGCGCGGGCCGGATCATCGCGCAGGCAGGGCATCCATGACCCTTTTGCTTCTGGCCGGCACGTCAGAAGCGCGGCAGATCGCCGTGGCTCTTGCCGACAGCGGCCCCAAGGTCATCGCGTCGATGGCCGGGGTCACGCGCAACCCGCCCGACCTGCCGGTGCCAACCCGCACGGGCGGTTTTGGCGGAGAGGCGGGGTTTCGGGTATTCCTCGGCCAGAACGGCGTCACGGCTGTGATCGACGCCACCCATCCCTTCGCCGCGCGGATTACCGACCGGACTGCGCGTGTCTGCGCGGAAATGGGGCTGCCCTATCTGCTGTTCCGCCGCGCCGCATGGGTGCCGGGCGAGGGTGATTTCTGGCGGACGATCACGCGGGAAGAGGACGCCGCCGCGCATATTCCCCTTGGCGCGACAGTGTTCCTTGCGACCGGGCGCCAGACACTGGACCGCTTTGCCAACCTTGAGGGTCGCCGCGTGATCTGCCGCCAGATCGACCCGCCGACAGCCCCATTCCCCTTCGAAGGTGGCGAGTTCCTGATCGGGCGTCCGCCTTTTTCGGTCGCGCACGAGCGCGAGATATTCACCGCCCTCGGTGTCGACTGGCTGGTGGTCAAGAACGCGGGTGGCGGTCTGAGTCGCAGCAAGCTCGATGCCGCACGCGATCTGGCTTTGCCGGTGCTGATGCTGACGCGTCCGCCGGTGCCAGACGGCATCACGGTCGCAAGCACGCTGGAGGAGGCTCTGACATGGGCACGGTCCCGATGACCGAGCGGGTGGTGCAGGGCGCGGATTGTCTGGCCGAAGGCGCGCGCTGGCTGGTGGCGAAAGAACCCCGCTTTGCGCCCGCGCTTGCGGCGGGCCCGCTGCCCCTTCGCCTGAAGCCGCAGGGCTTCGCGACGCTGTTGCAGGCGATCATGGGGCAGCAGGTCAGCACGGCATCAGCTTTGGCCATCTGGGACAGGCTGGAGGTGGCCGGTCTGACCGACGCCGATGCAGTGGCCCGCGCCACCGGGGACGACTTGCGCGCCTGCGGTCTGTCCCGTCAGAAGATCCGCTATGCCCATGCTCTTGCGCGGGCGGGGACCGACTGGCCCGCATTGGAGACGCTTCCGACGCCGCAGGTGATCCAGACCCTGATGGCGGTCACCGGCGTCGGGCGGTGGACCGCCGAGATATACGCGAAGTTCAGCCTTGGGCGTGCCGATGTCTTTGCCGCCGGAGATCTGGCCTTGCAGGAAGGGGCGCGGATGTTGTTCGCTTTGCCTGAACGGCCAAGCGAGCGGGAATTGCGCAGGATGGCGCAGGACTGGTCACCCTGGCGGTCGGTTGCGGCGCGGGCGCTCTGGGCCTACTACGCGAAACAGAAATCACGGGAAGGGATTACATGACGCGCGCACTTCAGTCAGGCCGTCGGGAACCGGTGTCAGGCGAGCTTCGCTCTGCCGTGGTGTTTCTGCACGGCTACGGGGCCAATGGCGCCGACCTGCTGGGGCTGGCCGACCCGCTTGCCGAACATATGCCCGACACGCTGTTTCTGTCGCCTGATGCGCCCGAAGCCTGCGCGGGTGCGCCGATGGGCTTTCAATGGTTCCCTATTCCGTGGATCGACGGGTCGAGCGAGGAAGAGGCAGCCCACGGCATGCGCAATGCCGCAGCCGACCTGAACGCCTTTCTAGACGGTGTGATGGTGGACGAAGACCTGCTGCCCGAGCAGGTGATGGTGCTGGGCTTCTCGCAAGGCACCATGATGGCGCTGCACGTCCTGCCGCGCCGCGAGGACGAGGTTGCGGGGATCGTCGCAATCTCGGGCCGCCTGCTGGAACCGGAGCTTCTGGCGGACGAGGCGCTGTGCCGTCCGCCTGTCCTGCTTATCCACGGGGATCAGGACGATGTGGTGCCGCCGCAATCCTTGCAGCAGGCCGCCGAAGCCCTGCAGGAAGCGGGCTGGAAAGAGGTCTTTGCCCACGTCATGAAGGGCACCGGCCACGGGATCGCCCCCGATGGGCTTGAGGTGGCGCTGGCCTTCATGCGTGATCGTCTGGGGCTGGGCTGATGTGGCGCGCGGTGGTGCTGTCGCTGGCTCTGTTGCTGGCGCTGGCCATGCCCGCCGCCGCACAGGATCGCGCGGCGGTCGAGGCGCAGTTCCAGATCTGGCTGGAAGAGGTGATCTGGCCCGCCGTCGCAGCAGACGGTGTGCCGCGCGCGACCTTCGACGCGGCTTTCGGGGGGGTGTCCCTGAACTGGGACCTGCCCAGCCTGCTGCCGCCAGGGGCGCCGCCGGAACAACCGACCACGACCCAGCAGGCCGAATTTCAGGCCCCGGCGCGCTATTTCGATGAAACAAATCTTGCCGCATCCGCCCGCATCGGGGGCCGCATGGCAAGGACCCATGCGGCGAGGTTGGCCGAGGTCGAAAACCGTTTCGGCGTGGCTGGTCATATCGTGCTGGCAATCTGGGGCCGCGAGAGCGCGTATGGTGCCGCACCGATCACCCAAGATCCGTTCGAGGTTCTGGCGACCAAAGGTTTCATGGGACGCAATGCCGAGATGTTCACAGGCGAGACCATCGCCCTTCTCAGGATCGCTGCATTGCGCGGCGTCTCGCCTGACCGGATGAGATCAAGCTGGGCGGGTGCGCTGGGACAGCCGCAGTTCCTGCCCACAAGCTACCTTGACTATGGCGCGGACGGTGACGGTGACGGGATCGTCGACATCTGGACGTCAGAGGCCGACACGCTGGCTTCGATCGGCAACTATCTGGCGGAACACGGATGGGAAAGGGATCGCGACTGGGGGTTCGAGGTGCGCTTGCCCGATGGCCTGTCCTGCGCGCTGGAAGGCCCCGACAACCGGCAGAGTATCGCAGCCTGGGTGGATGCAGGCGTGACCCGCGTCAGTGGCCGCCCGTTTCCGGACGCCGAATTGAGTGGCGACGCGTCCTTGCTTTTTCCTGCGGGCACCAACGGTCCGGTTTTTCTGGTGACACCGAATTTCTATGTCCTGAAGCGCTACAACACCAGCGACCTCTATGCCCTTTTCGTGGGGCACGTCGGGGACCGGATCGCCTATGGCGTGTCCCCATTCATGACCGATTGGGGTCGCATCGATACCCTGCTGCGATCAGATGTCGCGGCGATGCAGACCGCGTTGGAGGGGCTGGGCTATGACGTGGGCGGCGCGGACGGTCTGGTCGGCTACAAGACACGCCGGTCCATCGGCGCGTGGCAGGCCAGCCAGGGGCAAGCAAGCACCTGCTTTCCAGACGGGTCCGTGGTTGCGGACCTGTCGAACTAGGGTCCGGTCGACGCCGGCAGGACCGGCCCTGCGAACGCCGGTGACCGGCTGTCACGAAACCGTTGCAGACTTGGCGCAAAAGCAATGCGCAAGAGGCACGAATTGGGAATTGCCCTTTGGTCAACCCAAGATATAGTGGCCTCACGGACCGGAGCGGGTGGCTCCCGCTCTGGACCCGAGACGGTTGACAGAGCAAGGGACCTTTTGACGATGAACGGCGACTTCAGGACAGATTTCGTGCGTGAGCCCGCACCGCTAAGGCATTTTCCGGCCTTGGTGTTGAATGCGGACTACCGTCCGCTGTCGTATTACCCCCTCAGTCTGTGGCCCTGGCAGGAGGCGGTCAAGGCGGCCTGGCTCGACCGGGTCGATATCGTCAGCGAGTATGACGAAGAGGTCCACAGTCCGACGACGACGATCCGAATACCATCGGTCGTTGTCCTGAAAGATTTTGTCAAACCTCAAAAGCGCGTGGCCTTCACGCGCTTTAATTTGTTTCTGAGGGACGAATTCAGGTGCCAGTACTGCGGGACCCGACACGACCTGACCTTTGACCACGTCGTCCCGCGGGCCAAGGGTGGGATCACCAGCTGGGAAAATGTCGTGGCGGCCTGTTCGCCCTGTAATCTCAGGAAAGGCAGCAAATTGCTGCGTCAGACGTCAATGGGGCTGCGGCGCAAGCCCCGACAGCCCGAATCCGAACAGCTGCGCAACCTGGGGCGCAAGTTTCCCCCCAACCATCTGCATGAAAGCTGGATGGACTTTCTTTATTGGGATGCAGAACTGGAAGCCTGAGACTGATAGACACGATGGCGCCTGACCCCGGACGGTCAGGCTCTGGACTTAGTCACGTCGTTTGATAAACCGCCGGGAAGGCGTGTTTGCGCTAACACGTCGCACCATCGGATAAGGAGCCACCCATGGTCAGCCGCGTCATTCCCGTCGATTCCTTCGATCTGGTCATTTTCGGGGGCACGGGGGATCTGGCCCGCCGCAAGATTCTGCCCGGTTTGTTCCGGCGGTTTCTGGCCGGACAGATGCCCGATACCTGCCGGATCATCGGCGCCGCGCGATCCGATCTCGACCGTGAAGCCTACCGCACCATGATCGCCGAGGCGATCGAGGAATTCGGTGGTGCGGAGAAAGAGAAAGGCGAAGACGTCAAAGCCTTCCTGAACCGTCTGCACTACGTCGCGATTGACGCCAAGGGTGACGGTGGATGGAAGGACCTGGCCGATTTGATGCGGGAAGACGTAGTGCGGGCGTTCTATTTTTCGGTCGCGCCGTCGTTGTTCGGTGATCTGGCAGAACGGCTGCACAGCTACGACATCGCGAACGAAGATGCGCGGATCGTTGTCGAAAAGCCCTTTGGCCGCGACCTTGAAAGCGCCAAGGCCCTGAACGACACGCTGGCCCGGCATTTCAACGAGGACCAGATCTACCGGATCGACCACTATCTGGGCAAGGAGACGGTCCAGAACCTGATGGCGGTGCGTTTTGGCAACGTCCTGTTCGAGCCGCTCTGGAACAGCCACTACGTCGATCACATCGAGATCACCGTGGCCGAGACCGTCAGCGTGGGTGGGCGCGGCAGCTATTATGACAGGTCCGGAGCCATGCGCGACATGGTGCAGAACCACTTGATGCAGCTTTTGTGCCTGATCGCGATGGAGGCCCCCAATGAATTCAGCGCCGATGCGGTCCGCGACGAAAAGCTCAAGGTCATCAGGGCGCTTCAGCCGGTGGAACTTCATCATGTCGTGCGCGGCCAGTACGAGGCGGGCAAGGACACACAAAGCTACCGCGAGGACGTGGAAGACCCCCGGTCCCGCACGGAAAGCTTCATTGCACTGAAAGCCAACATCGCCAACTGGCGATGGGCCGGTGTGCCGTTCTATCTGCGGACGGGAAAGATGCTCAAGGCGCGCACCAGCGAAATCGCGGTCGTCTTCAAGGATCTGGGCCATTCGATCTTTCCCGGCGACCATGCGCGGCACCGCAATATCCTGAAAATTCAGTTGCAACCCAACGAGGGCATGGACCTGCAGGTCACGATCAAGGAACCCGGCCCCGGCGGCATGCGCCTGATCGACGTGCCCTTGGACATGACCTTTGCCGATGCCTTGGGGGATGATGCCGAAGAGGCACCAGACGCCTACGAGCGGTTGATCATGGACGTGATCCGCGGCAACCAGACGCTCTTCATGCGCGGTGACGAGGTCGAGGCCGCGTGGGCCTGGACCGATCCGATCATCGCCGGTTGGGAACAGCGCGGTGACGTGCCGAAAACCTACGAGCCGGGCAGCGCGGGTCCGGAAGACGCCATGATGCTGATGCACCGTGACGGACGCAAATGGCTGGAACTGAGGGCGAAGTAACATGGAATTTCAGGAATACGCCGACATCGAGATGATGATGATGCGACTTGCCGACCAATTGGCGAGCGAGCTGAAGAATGCGCTGCTGACCCACGACGAGGCATCGCTTGCCGTGCCCGGTGGCACCACGCCCGGACCGGTCTTCGATAACCTTTGCGATGCACGGATCGACTGGAGCCGGGTGCGCGTGTTGCTGACCGACGAACGCTGGGTGCCCGAAAGCTCGGACCGGTCAAACACGCGCCTGATCCGAGAGCGGTTGCTGACAGGGCGGGCTGCCGATGCAATCTATGTGCCGCTTTATGCTGATGCGCCCACGCCGGAAGACAAGCTGGCCGAACTGGAGAACGGGCTTGCGCCGGCGCTGCCTCTCTCTGTCGTGCTTCTGGGCATGGGGGCTGATATGCATACCGCATCGATCTTTCCCGGTGCGGACCAGTTGGGCCGCGCATTGAACGGGGATGACAGCCTTGTCGCCATGCGGGCACCGGGTGCGCCCGAACCCCGTATCACCCTGTCCGCCAAGGTGCTGAAACAGGCAATGAACCGGCATATTCTGATTGTCGGTGACGAAAAGCGCGCGGCGTTGGAAAAAGCCCGCACGCTGTCACCTGCCGAGGCGCCGGTATCCGCCATCCTGAACGACACCACGGTTCACTGGGCAAGGAGCTGACCCATGTTCGACGCGCTGAAAGGCCACTTTGCCACGATCAAGGACCGGCGGTTCGAGACTCTCTTTGACGATAGCCGCGCGGCAGATTTCTCTGCCGTAGCGGGCGATATGCGTCTGGACTATGCCAAGACGAACATCGACGCCGAGGGACGCAGGCTTTTGTTTTCGCTTCTGGATCAGGTGGATCTGGCCGACCGGCGCGACGCGATGTTCAAAGGCATGACGATCAACGAAACCGAAGGCCGTGCCGTGCTGCATACCGCTTTGCGCAACCTTGACGGCGATCCGGTGTTTGTTGACGGCACCGACGTGATGCCCGAGGTGCTGGCGACGCTTGACCGGATGTCGGTCTTCGCCGCGGACGTGCGGGAGGGCCGGTTTGCAGGGCAGGGCGGGGCGATCACGGATGTGGTGAACATCGGCATCGGCGGATCGGACCTTGGCCCTGCGATGGCGACGGGGGCCTTGGCGCCCTACCACGACGGCCCGCGCTGCCACTTCGTCAGCAATGTTGACCCTGCCGATATTGGCCAGACGCTGGCCGGCTGCGACCCTGCGACGACTCTGGTCATCGTGGCCTCCAAGACCTTTACCACAATCGAGACAATGACCAATGCCCGCACCGCCAAGGCGTGGATGGGCGAAAGCGTGTCTGATCCGGCGGCGCAGTTTGCGGCCCTGTCTACGGCCAAGGACAAGACCGGCGATTTCGGCATCCCGGCAGACCGCGTCTTCGGCTTCGAGGACTGGGTCGGCGGGCGCTATTCAATGTGGGGGCCGATCGGGCTGTCACTGATGATCGCCGTCGGCCCCGACGCCTTTCGCGCCGTCCTGCAGGGCGGGCAGGCGATGGACCGGCATTTCCGCGCGGCGGACTGGCATGAAAACCTGCCCGCGCTGCTGGCGTTGACGGGCATCTGGCACAACCAGATCTGCGGCTATGCCACCCGTGCCGTTCTGCCTTATGACAACAATCTCAATCGCTTGCCCGCTTATCTTCAACAACTGGAGATGGAGAGCAACGGCAAGGGCGTCAGCATGGACGGCGCCGATCTGCCCTATCCCTCTGGCCCGGTGGTCTGGGGCGAGCCGGGCACCAACGGGCAACATGCCTTCTACCAGCTGATCCATCAGGGCACGCGGGTTGTGCCTTGCGAATTCATGGTCGCCGCACGGGGTCACCACGACGATCTGCATCATCAGCACCAGCTTCTGGTCGCCAACTGTCTGGCCCAGTCCGAGGCCCTGATGAAGGGCCGCAGCTTCGACGAGGCCATCGAAAAGATAAAAGGCTCGTTCGAGGGCGCCGAGCTGGAGCGGCAGGCGAAGCACCGTGTCTTCCCCGGCAACCGCCCCTCGGTCACGCTGATCTATCCACAGCTGACACCCTTCGTGCTGGGCCAGATCATCGCACTTTATGAACACCGCGTGTTCGTCGAAGGCGTCGTGCTGGGGATCAACTCTTACGATCAATGGGGCGTGGAACTGGGCAAGGAACTGGCCACGGCCCTGCAACCGGTTGTGGAAGGCACGGCAAGCGCCGACGGCAAGGACGGCTCGACCGCCGGTCTCGTGTCCTTCCTTCAGATGCACGGCCTCTGAGACGAAAGCCCGCCGCAGCATCGGGGCGCTGTGACAGGCAAACCGTCACCGGTCTTCAGGGCGTCGGCGTTGGATTGACGGCGACCAACAGGGCCGTATACCGCTGGCCGGCCGATCCGGTTTCGAAATCGCAAAGGAATATCTGAAGGTGGAGCGGGTAACGGGAATCGAACCCGTAACTGAAGCTTGGGAAGCTCACATGATACCTTTTCACCATACCCGCGTGCAGCCGGAATAAGCGGCGTGCGCGACCTCGTCAATGGCCTCCGTTATCCCCGGCGCTTGCGTCTGCGCCCCTCGCTGCCGGCGCCCGACATGTTGAAACTGACATCTGGCAGCGGGGCAACGCTGCGCAGTTGCGTGAAGGGGTCGGTCGCGTGCGGGATCGCGTTGGCTGCGACGAAGTGTTCCTGGAACTTCGGTTCGATCGCGGTTTCGACCTTGGTGATCTTGTGAACGGTTTCAGCGATTTCAGCGCGTGCTGAGATCGAGCAGAGCGCAATCCGCGCCCCGGTGCCCGCCGCATTGCCGGCCGAGGTGACACGGTCCAATGGTGCATCGGGGATCATGCCCAGCACCATCGCGTGTTTGGGGCTGATATGTGCGCCAAAGGCCCCCGCCAGCACCACGCGGTCCACCTGATCGACCCCCATTTCGTCCATCAACAGCCGCGCCCCGGCATAGAGCGCTGATTTGGCCAACTGGATCGCACGGATATCGCCCTGGGTCACGGTGATGCGTGGACCGCCCGTGGCTGATCCGTCGTGCAGCAGATAGGCATGTGTCCGACCCGTCTCCTCGCACCGCGCGGTGCCCGTCTGGGCCGCCGAGCCGATGAGGCCCTTGGAGTCGAGCAGACCCGCCATCCGCATTTCGGCGACGGCTTCGATGATGCCGGACCCGCAGATGCCGGTGATCCCCGTGGCGGCGATGGCGGTATCGAAATCCGCATCATCGGACCACAGATCGCAGCCGATGACCTTGAAGCGGGGCTCTTTCGTAGCGGGGTCGATCTCGACCCGTTCCATGGCACCGGGCGCGGCCCGTTGACCCGACGAGATCTGCGCCCCTTCGAAGGCAGGGCCAGTCGGCGAGGAACAGGCCAGCACGCGGGTCGAATTGCCCAGCAGGATTTCCGCGTTTGTGCCCACATCGACCACGAGCGTCAGGTCGGCCGATCCGCCGGGATTTTCCGCCAGCGCCACGGCAGCGGCATCGGCCCCCACATGCCCCGCGATACAGGGCAGGATATAGACCTGTGCAGCCGGATTGACCGTCGTGATGTCAAGTGTCGAGACAGGCAGGGCCATTGCCTCGGAGGTGGCCAGTGCAAACGGTGCCTGACCCAGTTCCACAGGGTCGATTCCCAGCAGCAGGTGGTGCATCACCGGATTGCAGACAAAGACCAGTTCGAGAATCTGGCATGGGTCGATCTCGCCCTCTGTCGCGATGCTGGTGGCCAGATCGCTGATCGCCTCGCGGACCGCCGCTGTCATCTCCTTGTCTCCGCCGGGGTTCATCATGGCGTAGGACACGCGGCTCATCAGGTCTTCGCCAAAGCGGATCTGCGGGTTCATCACGCCCGCGCTTGCCTTGACCTCGCCGTTGCGCAGGTCGCACAGGTGCGCGGCTATGGTGGTCGAGCCAAGGTCGATGGCAAGACCGAAGATGCGTCCTTCGTGAAAACCGGGATAGATATCGACGATCCGGTGGCGGCTGCCTTCCGTGCCCTTGTGCAGCGCGATCGTGACCGCCCATTTTCCCTTGCGCAGGACCGTTTGCAATTTGATCAGCGCCGTGGGGGCGATGGTGATGTCACCGATGCCCCATTGCGATCTGACCGCATCCTTGACCCGCTCGAAATCGCCCGAGGGTGTATGCATGTTCGGCTCGGCCACGGTGACGTAGTAAAGTTTGGTCGCGGGGTCCATGACCATGACGCGTGCCGATGCGGCCTTGCGAACGACCTGCCGGTGAACCTGGCTTTCGGGCGGCACGTCCACCACGACATTGCCCTGCACGGTGGCCTGACAGCCCAGCCTGCGGCCCTTCTTGAGGCCCCTGATATCGTCATAGCGTTGTTCGACCGAGTTCCAGTCGGACAGCGCACCCTCGCGCACTGTCACGCCATGCTTGGGGAAATCGCCGTAGGACGGGGTGATCTGGCACTTGGAGCAGATCCCGCGCCCACCGCAGACAGAATCGAGATCGACCCCCAACTGCCGCGCCGCCGTAAGGATCGGAGTGCCCACCGGAAAGTGACCCCGTTTGCCCGAGGGTGTGAAGATCACCAGAGGATCGCCTTGCATATCCGCGCCTTCCTGACTGTGCCTGGTCATGTGTATCCGCATCTTGTGGCGATGGGCAGGTTCAAACACGTCATAATGATGTTGCACCGCGTCATGGGACTTTCGCCGCAGCTGCATCCGTGCCATAGCGCGATGCCAAGTGATGTTGCCCAAAGGAGTGCCGGGATGGAGATTCGCGAGGCTTTGACGTTCGATGACGTGTTGCTGGTGCCCGCCGCCTCCAGCGTGTTGCCCTCTACCGCCGATGTGCGGACACGGGTGACGCAAAGCATCACCCTGAACATTCCGCTTCTGTCTTCGGCCATGGACACGGTGACCGAGGCGCGCATGGCGATCGCGATGGCGCAGTCGGGCGGGATGGGCGTGATCCACAAGAACATGGACATCGCGGCGCAGTCCAAGGATGTGCGTCACGTCAAGCGCTTTGTCTCTGGCACCGTCTACAACCCCATCACCCTGCGCCCCGATCAGACCCTGGCCGATGCCACGGCGCTGATGGAACGCTACCGCGTTACCGGTTTTCCCGTCGTGGGCGAGGGCGGGCGCGTGGTAGGGATCGTCACCAACCGCGACATGCGGTTTGCCGAACACGAGGACACACCGGTCAGCGTGATGATGACAACTGATGATCTTGCCATTCTGCACGAACCTGCCGATCTGGACGAAGCGCGCGACCTGATGAAAGAGCGCCGGATCGAGAAGCTGCTGGTTACCGACAAGGACGGCAAGCTGACGGGCCTGCTGACGTTGAAGGACAGCGAACAGGCCGTGCTGAACCCTTCTGCCTGCAAGGACAGGCTGGGCCGCCTTCGCGTGGCTGCGGCCACCGGCGTCGGCGACGCGGGCTTCGAGCGGTCCGAGGCGCTGATCGACGCGGGCGTCGACATGATCGTCGTCGATACGGCGCATGGCCATTCCGAGGGCGTGGCGAAGGCGGTCGAACGTATCAAGAAACTGTCGAACGAGGTGCAGGTCATCGCCGGCAACGTGGCCACGGGCGAGGCTGTACGCGCGCTGATCGGGTCGGGTGCCGATGCGGTCAAGGTCGGCATCGGTCCGGGGTCGATCTGTACCACGCGCATGGTCGCGGGCGTCGGTGTCCCGCAACTGACCGCCTTGATGGATTGCAACGCTGCTGCGGGTGACGTGCCGATCATCGCGGACGGCGGGATCAAGCTGTCAGGTGATTTCGCCAAGGCCATCGCGGCAGGTGCCTCTTGCGCAATGGTCGGCAGCATGATGGCCGGTACGGACGAAAGCCCCGGCGAGGTGATCCTCTATCAGGGCCGCAGCTTCAAATCATACCGCGGCATGGGATCACTGAGTGCGATGGCCAGCGGTTCGGCCGACCGGTATTTCCAGAAAGACGCCGCCAGCGACAAGCTGGTGCCGGAAGGAATCGAAGGGCAGGTGCCCTACAAGGGGTCTGCGCTGACAGTCGTGCATCAGCTGGTCGGGGGCCTGAAAGCGGCGATGGGCTATACCGGCTGCGCCACTGTCGAAGAGATGCGCAGCAACTGCACCTTCGTGAAGATCACCGGCGCCGGCCTCAAGGAAAGCCACGTGCACGACGTGCAGATCACACGGGAATCGCCGAACTACCGGATCGGGTAAGTCATATTTTACTGGGCTTAGTGTTTCTGCCCTCGGTGCGAGTATGGGCGAGTGATGAGAACGCAATAAAAACTGCTGGCATGTTTAGATGCAATATGGATGCAGCTTCAGCTTTATAGGTGCAGGATGGCCACCAAATAAGTCTCTTCGAACACATCCCGTCGACCACCCAGAAGACGGAATCATTGATGCGGTCCGGGTGAAGATCCTCGGCGAAAATGGACGGGACCTCGAGAGTGCGGCGGAAGATGGGCCACGTCAGGCGCCAAAGACGAGTGGACTCTGTACTGCGACCCAGCCGCGCCGGTTGTGCAATACGAGCATACGGACAACGGTGCCATAGGACATGATCGGTCAAATGCACATGATCGACAGTGCGATGAGGACGCGTTAGAATTAATAAAATTTAGCTGATCTGGACGCAAACTTGATAGAAACGATATATTACGGATCTCTTATCGGCGTTGGCGCAACCTTGGCGATGGACCTTTGGGCGGTCATCCAAAATCGTATATGGAGCTTACCGCTGCCCAATTGGGCTATGCCGGGGCGCTGGTTTGCGCATTTGTTTAAAGGAAAAGTCTTTCACGAGGACATTGGACAGGCCGATGAATCTTCCGGTGAACTGGTATTAGGATGGCTGTTTCACTATGGGGTTGGCGTCGTATATGGCATTCTTTTCCTATTTCTGGTCGGGATGGAGTGGCTGAAAGAGCCCGAATTTCTTTCCGCTTGGATATTTGCTATCGCAACTATTGCAGCCGGGTGGTTTATTCTCCAGCCGGGTATGGGCCTTGGCTGGGCGGGCAGCAATACCTCTGCGCCGTGGAAATCACGTGCCCTTGGACTGATTGGCCACACAGCGTTCGGCTCCGGATTGTGGGTTAGCGGATTATTGATCGGCTAAACATTTTCAATCTGGTATCACGCACGCAGGCGGCCGGACCCAAGGCACTTCGGCTTGGTCCCCGACTGGTTGGTCGCCGACACTGCCTAACCGACACGTCCAGCCGCGGTCTGCGGCCAATGCTGCAAGGGGACTGGGTCTTCCAGAGGCCTCGGTTTGGTGGCTGGGCCGCCTCTGTCGGCACGCGACCGGCAGAACGTGCGACCGATGACCAGGTGACGGTGCCAGCTGCCTGTTGCTGGCCTTTCATCCTGTCCGTCCCGACGGTAGAGCTTTGGCTGAAAAGCATGAAGCGGGAACGTTGCAATGATAACTGAAAATGGGGCGCCGCAGACTTGTGATTGCCATGTCCGTCACGTGCCGCTCGCTTGTAGCAGCACCGTTGACAGGGGCGCGCGATGACACCGGGTGCGCGCGTTGCGGCAGCGATCGAGATTGTCGATGCCATCCTTGCGGGGCAGGCAGCCGAACCGGCCATTGCCCGTTGGTCGCGCGCCAGCCGGTTCGCAGGGTCCAAGGACCGTGCCGCTGTCCGCGATCTTGTGTTTGACGCGCTCAGAGCCAAAAGATCCCTGGCCGCTCAGGGAGGAGCCGAAACCGGGCGGTCCATCCTGCTGGCCCTGACGGACGGGCAGGGCATGTGCGACGCGCTTTTTTCCGGCGAGGGCCACGCTCCCGCGCCGCCGACAGAAGATGAACGGGCCGCGTTGGCTAGGACACCTGATCTGACTGACGCAGAGGCTGCGAACCTTCCCGATTGGATCTGGCCGCTGTGGCAAGACGCCCTTGGTGCTGACGCGATGCAGGCTGCTCGCCGCTTGCGGGACCGTGCTGGAATTTTCCTGCGGGTCAATCAGTCGCGGACCACTGTGTCAGATGCGATTTCCGCCTTGGCTGCGGATGGTGTGACGGCGCAGGCTCTTTATGCGCCGGTGGGCGCTTTGGAAGCCATCGACGGGTCCCGTGCTATCAGGCAGGCGCGGGCCTATCTTGACGGATTTGTCGAGTTGCAGGACCCTGCGTCACAAATTGCCATTTCGGGCCTGCCTTTGTCGGATGGCATGCGCGTTCTTGACTACTGCGCCGGTGGCGGTGGCAAGGCCTTGGCGATGGCTGATCGCGCCGCAGTTTCTGTCACCGCACACGATATCGCCCTTGCACGGATGGCTGATATCCCGGCGCGGGCCGCGAGGGCAGGCAAGACCATCGATATCGTTGGACCGAAGCAGCTAAGCGGTAGCTTCGATCTGATCTTCGTTGATGCGCCGTGCAGCGGTTCGGGAACCTGGCGCCGGACACCGGATGCCAAATGGCGGCTGACGCACAAGGATCTGGACGGCCTGACCCGCACACAGTCTGATATTCTGGCACGGGCATCGCAGTTTGTCGCAGGGGGTGGTTTTCTGTCCTATGCGACCTGTTCGGTCCTGACGCAGGAAAACGAAAGCATCGTCGAACGGTTTATGCAGGACCATCCCGAGTGGTCCACGGAACACGAAATGCGGCTTAAACCGACCACTTCGCATGATGGGTTCTATCTGAGGTTGTTAAAAGCTCCACAATAATCGCTATGTTTGCAAGGTAGCATGGCGGGCTTAACATTCGGTTAAGACTTCCGCGCCATAGTTACAGCACATGTCGTGGAGCCCGCATTGGAACCGAACAACCCGACCCTTCGGCGCATTTTCAGACCAGCACCCGCGCGTCTTTCTGGACGGGCACTTGCCGCATTGACCCTGGCCCTGCTGGTTTTGTCGTTGGTGCAGGCAGACTGGCGGGTGTCCGCTGCTTGCCTGATGGCTGCCGTTGCGACGTCGCTTTTGGGCGTAAAGAAAATGCAATCGGACGATTCTGCGACAACCAGCTATGCGGGCAAGCGTCAGGCAGCGATGTGGGAAAACGCGATCAACACGCTGATCGCCCATGATCTGGACCCAGCCTTTCTCACTGATACGGATGGGGAAATCCGGTTCAGCAATCCTGCGGCACAGGCGCGGTTCGGGGACCTGTTTGAACAACCGCTTGCCGCAGCCTTCGACGCCACACTCGCCAACCCCGAGGCTGTGCTGTTCCGCCTGCAATCCAAAGCAAACGTCTATGGCGCCGCGAAAGAGGATATAGTGACGCGACGCGGCCACTTTCGCTTGTCCGTCGTGCAAATCACCGATGGCAACTACCTTTGGCGTATCGACGAAAGCGGCGAGAACCGACAAACCGCGCGTGCAGCGGATACGCTGGCGCTTCCCATGTTGACGATCGGCAACCGTGACACGGTTCTTTACGCCAATGACGCGATGAAACGGCTTCTTGGATCCCGCCCAAGGCGGCTGACCGGCGTCATCGACCCGCTGCCGATTCAATCCGGACAGGTCCATGTCGTCGAGACTGTCAAAGGACCGGTGCGCATGCTGATTTCTGTCATCCGCAGCAGTGCGGGCAGATCCGAGGTCTTCGCTCTGCCCGCGCCAAGGCAGCACGCAACGGCAAGCGGTGACTATGCAAGCCACGGCGGCTGGGACGCTATCGAAGATCTTCCTGTGCCGCTGTTGAAGATTTCTCCCGATGGTCAGATCACGGCATCGAACCGGGAATCCCGCCATTTGCTTGGCCGCGAGACGCTGGATGGCGCACACTTCAGTGACGTGATCGATGGGCTGGGCCGACCGGTGCAAGAATGGCTGCGCGAGGTGATGGCGGGACATGGAGGCTACGTCAGCCAGTTTCTGAGAGGACGCGGCGATCGGCAATCCACGTTCTTGCAGGTCACGCTGAATGCTGCGGAATCTGACGACGGGGCGCATCTCATCGCGGTTCTGAACGACGTGACCGAATTGAAAACGCTCGAAGCGCAGTTCGTCCAAAGCCAGAAGATGCAGGCAATCGGACAACTTGCCGGAGGGGTCGCGCATGACTTCAACAACCTTCTGACTGCAATTTCAGGGCATTGCGACCTTCTGCTTTTGCGCCACGATCCGGGTGATCAGAACTACGGCGATCTTGTACAGATCAACCAGAATGCAAACCGAGCGGCATCCCTGGTCGGTCAGCTTCTGGCGTTTTCGCGCAAGCAGAACTTGAAACCGCAGCAACTGGACCTGCGCGAGGCGATTTCGGACATGACTTATCTGCTTAACCGCCTTGTCGGAGAACGGGTGCACCTCAGCGTGGACCACGACCCGGACCTTGCCCCGATCAAGGCCGACAAGCGGCAGCTTGAGCAGGTTATGATGAACCTTGTCGTCAACGCCCGTGACGCAATGCCCGATGGTGGTGAAATTCGTGTGACGACTGAAAACATTGCGCTCGAAGAGCCGATGCGCAGCGACCGTGCAGTTGTGCCGGCCGGCGAATACGTGGCTGTTCACGTGAGCGACGAGGGGACAGGCATCGCGCCGGACAAGCTTGGGCGCATCTTCGAACCCTTCTTCACCACCAAACACACGGGCGAGGGCACAGGCCTGGGACTGTCCACTGTTTACGGCATCATCAAACAGTCCGGTGCCTACGTCTTTGTCGAAAGCGAAGTCGGCCGCGGGTCCAAGTTTACACTGCTGTTTCCTAGCCACGATCTGGCCGTGGCCGATCCGCTGCCCGCGGTGGCCGTGCAGGCCAGCCTTGCTCTGCATCAGGGGGACGGCGTCGTGCTGTTGGTCGAAGACGAAGCCCCTGTCCGGTCTTTCGCGACACGGGCCTTGCAAATGCGCGGCTACACCGTGCTAGAGGCCGATTGTGCAGAAACGGCACTCGACCTTCTGGAAGATCCGGATCTTGGGGTGGATATCTTCGTCACAGATGTGATCATGCCGGGCAAGGACGGACCGACCTGGGCGCGCGAGGCGCTTGTTCAAAGACCCGATACCAAGGTGATTTTCGTATCAGGCTATGCCGAGGATGCATTCACCGACGGTAAGGACACCATTGCGAACTCTGTTTTTCTGCCGAAACCCTTTTCGCTGAACGAGTTGATCGAGACGGTCCAGCGCCAGTTGCACTGAGCCTGCGTCACGCTGCAGCCTTAGGTCGACAGCAGGTCTTCCAGGTGGGCCGCGCAGCCGGTCAATGCCGCGTAGTCATCCTCGACGATCTGAACCGAAAAGTTGCCCATGAACCCCGCGAACCTTCCCTTGTCGTGGAACGCTTCTCCGAAGCCGAAATTATGCAGATGCGGTGCCATCGCCCGCGCTACGCCCCCGACCAGAAAGACGCCGCCGAAAGGCAGTTGGATCAGGGAAAGGTTGCCGCAGACCGTGCCAAGGATACGAACGAAAATCCGGGCTGCTTCGGTTGCGCGTGGATCATCGCCCGCCTCGCAGGCTGCCATGATGTCGGCCGCGCGTGCGTCGCGGTGATCGCCAGCTTCTTCCCCCAGGAACGCATAGACCCGTTCAAGCCCACGTCCCGACAACACGTCTTCGACGGCGGGAAAGCCGTGAGCATTCGAGACGAATTGGCATAGCCGCAGCTCTTGTTCGGTGCGTATGGGCAGATTGGCGTGACCGCTTTCGGATGGCGGCACGATGCGCCCGCTGGCGGCATTGAACACCGGTGCTGCATTGAACCCGGTGCCGACGCCGACCACCAGCCTTGCGGCGTGGTCTGGCGCGGGTTTGCCGTCGAGGATGTCGCGCAGGTTTTCCGGGGCGATATGCCCCAATGCATGGCCTTGGGCCTGCAGGTCGTTCAGGATCGCGACCGTTTCTGACTGCGTCGCCCGCGAAAGCGTTTCCTTGTCGATTGTCCAGTCGAGGTTGGTCATGCTGGCCTTGCCGTCGCGCACAGGCCCTGCAACCGCGACACAGACAGCCTTGGCATCGACGTCATCTTCGTCTGACACGAATTGCCGCAAAACCTGTTCCAGACTGCCGAAGTCGCCGTTGCTATAGCGGCGGATCGTGTCCTGTTTCAGGTCCCGCCCTTCGGCCAGCGCGACACGGGTATTGGTTCCGCCGATGTCGGCCACGACCGAGAGGGTGTCGGGAGCATGTTTGGGCATAATGGCGTCCTTAACGGGCGAGTGCAGCTTGGTAGGCGAGGTAGGATGCTTTCGGGGTGCGGGCAAGCGTCTCGAAATCCACGTGGACCATACCGAACCGTTTTTCGTAGCCGAAGGCCCATTCGTAATTGTCGAGCAGTGACCAGTAGAAGAAGCCCTTGACGTTGGCGCCCGCTGCTATCGCCTTGCGGGTCGCTTCGAAATGCGAGGCGATGAAGGCGATCCGTTCGGGGTCGTCAACCGCGTCGCCTGTCATCTCGTCGTCCCGGGCCATGCCGTTTTCGGTGACGTAGACGGGCAGATCGCCGACATAGTTGTCGGACAGACGCGTCAGCAGCGCCTGCAAGCCGTCAGGATAAATTTCCCACCCCATCTGCGTCTTGTCGAGCGGACCCTCGATGATGCCGAGGTGGGGCCAGACTGTGTCTGCGTCATGGTGGACAAGGTTGCGGGTGTAGTAGTTGACCCCCAGAAAGTCGATCGGCTGGCTGATCGCGGCCATATCGTCCTGCCAGTTTGCGGGCAGGTGGGGCGCGATGCCTTCCAGCGCCTCCTCGGGATAGGTCCCCTTGGTGATCGCCTCGATGAACCACCGGTTGTTTATCGCGTCTTGACGTGCGGCAGCGGCGGTGTCCGCCGGCGTGTCTGTTGCAGGGATTGTATGTTCGAAATTCAGCACGATGCCGCAGTTCTTGTGACCCAGCGCGCGCAGTCGCGTCATGCAGGCGCCGTGGGCCGTCAGGACGTGGTGCAAGGACCGGGCACCAGCGCGGATGTCGCGCAGACCGGGGGCGTGGTGGCCCAGAAAGTGTGATAGCCAGGACACGCACCATGGTTCGTTCAGGGTGGCGATAGCGCTCATGCGGTCGCCGATGCGGTTGACCACGGCTTCGCTGTAATCGGCGAACCATTGCGCCACGTCGGGGTTCGTCCAGCCGCCCAGATCGGACAGGGCAGCAGGCATGTCCCAGTGATAAAGGGTAAGGTAGGGATCGAGCCCGCGTTCCAGAATGGCGTCTGTGAGCCGGTCGTAGAAATCGAGCCCTTCGGGATTTACGGTGCGCCCGTCCGGCATGACCCGCGCCCAAGAGGTCGAAAAGCGGTAGGCGTCCATGTTGGCCGCACGGCACAGGTCCAGATCCGCGGCGAAGCTGTGGTAATGGTCACAGGCCACCGCCCCGTCTTCGCCGCGCACGACGTTGCCGGGCCCCGCTGCAAAGGTGTCCCAATGGGACGGGCCTGCGCCGCCGAAACGATGGCCCTCGATCTGGTAGGCGGCGGTTGCGGCCCCGAAGGTGAAGTCCTTGGGGAACTGGTCGCGGGTCGGGATCATCTGGGATACTTTCAATGGGTCGGCGCAGGGCCTGAAGACTGGCCCTGTATGAAGCGCGCGTCGAGAAGGGTCTGCACGGGCTCGGCATCGGGCAGGGCGATGCGGTCGAGAAGCATTTGCGCCAGTTGTCGCCCCGCCTGCCGGACAGAGGACTGAACAGCCGAGAAATAGGGCGTTCCAACGCCATTTTGCAAGTAGGACAGCATGTCGTCGAATATCACCACCGAAACATCGGTGCCGATCTGGAAAGGCGATTCCCCGATTGCGCGCCTCACGCCGATCGCCGAAAGGATCGACGAGACGACCAATGCCGTGGGCCGATCTGCGCTCGCCAGCCAGCGTCTGGCGGTCTGATAACCGAAATCCTCGCTCATTTCGCCCGAGGTGATCAGGTCGGTGTCGTGGGACAGGCCCGCCTCGGCATGCGCCTTCTCAAAGCCGATGCGGCGGCGATGCGCGAAATCCATATCGGCGGGGCCATTGATCAACCCGATCCTGCGATGCCCCAGGTCCGTCAGGTGATCGACGGCCTGCGCGAAGGCGCGGGTGTTGTTCACGTCGAGCCATGCATAAGGCAAATCGATCCCTGTGGCCCGCCCGTGGACCACGAATGGCAGTCCCAGATCGGTCAGGAACGCGATGCGGTCGTCGTTGACGCGGGGGCCCTGCAGCACGATACCGTCCACGGCACCCCGCCGCTTGAGATCGTGGAAGGTCTGCTCTTCCGATTTGCCGGGCCCGACCACCGCCAGGACCAATTCGTATCCGTGGGCGGCGTAGACTTCGCCCGCACCGGCCGTGAAGTCACCGAAGATCGGATTGACCATGTCGTGATGTTCGGCCACAGGAATGACCTGACCGATGGCCATCGTGCGCCCCGTGGCCAGCCCTTTGGCAAGGCTGGAAGGGGTATAGTTGAAGGAGCGCGCGGCTTCCGCCACGCGCTTGCGGGTCGCTTCCTTCACCTCTGGATAGCCGTTCAGTGCACGGCTGACCGTGGTCTGGCTCAATCCAAGGGCTTGCGACAGTTCCTTCAAATTCATAACAGGGTCCAAAGCGCTTTGCGGCGCAGGTTAAGTCACAAATGCACGCGGGACTGTCAAGTTGTCGCACTGCGCGGTGCCGAAGCCACGGGGCACGATCCGGTTGAAGACCGGTGGCCCCGCCGCAGGGATCGCGCGATTTGACTGGCAAAAAGGGCTGCAAACGTGAACCAACATACACCCCACAAAAGCCTCGGCAGCGTTGTCGGCGACAAGGACTGGTGGCGCGGGGCGATCGTTTACCAGATTTATCCGCGGTCATATCAGGACAGCAACGGTGACGGGATTGGCGATCTTCTGGGGATCGTAAGCAGGATTCCATATATCGCCAGCCTTGGCGTCGATGCGATCTGGATTAGCCCGTTCTTTACTTCACCGATGAAGGACTTCGGATACGACGTCAGTGACTACTGCGACGTGGACCCGATGTTCGGGTCGCTTGCGGATTTCGATGCGGTGGTTGAAACCGCGCACCACTTCGGGATCAAGGTGATGATCGACCTCGTTCTCAGCCACACAAGCAACCAGCACCACTGGTTTCAGGAATCAGTGCAAAGCCGCGACAACGACAAGGCCGACTGGTACGTCTGGTCCGACCCCAAGGGCGACGGCACGCCGCCGAACAACTGGTTGTCGATATTCGGCGGGTCCGCATGGCAGTGGGAGCCGCGCCGAGAGCAGTATTTCCTGCACAACTTTCTGAAAGAGCAGCCCGATCTCAATTTTCACACCCCGGCGGTGCAGGATGCTCTTTTGGACGTGGCACGGTTCTGGTTGAACCGGGGCGTGAACGGGTTCCGTCTCGATACGATCAACTTTTACGTCCACGATTCAGAGTTGCGGGACAATCCCGGGCTTCCACCGGACCGGCGCAATGCAACGATTGCCCCGTCGGTCAACCCCTACAACCATCAAGAGCATCTCTACGACAAGAACCGCCCCGAAAACATCGACTTTCTGCGCAAGCTCCGCGCATTGATGGAGCCTTTCGGGGCCGCCGCCGTGGGCGAGGTCGGAGATGCGCAGCGTGGGCTCGAAATCCTTGGTGAATACACCAGGGGCGATGACCTGATGCAGATGTGCTATGCCTTCGAGTTTCTGTCGGGGGATCAGCCGCAGGCGGCTGATGTGGCAAACGTGCTGGCGCACCTTGATGCGGCGGCACCCGATGGCTGGGCCTGCTGGGCCTTTTCGAACCACGATGTAACCCGTCATGCATCGCGCTGGGATCTGTCACCAAGCGCGCTGCGCATGTTCACGACCCTGATGATGTGCCTGCGCGGATCGGTCTGCATCTATCAGGGCGACGAATTGGGATTGCCCGAGGCTGACCTCAACTTCGAGGACCTTCAGGACCCCTATGGAATCGAGTTCTGGCCCGAATACAAGGGCCGCGACGGTTGCCGGACGCCGATGGTCTGGGACCATTCGAACCAGAACGCGGGGTTCAGCGCGGACCGTCCCTGGTTGCCTGTGCCGGGCGAGCATTACAGCCATTCGGTCAGCGTGCAGGAGCACGAGCCGGGCGCGCTATTGCATCATTACCGGCGTGCGATCGCCTTCCGTCACGCCCACGAGATGCTGCGCAAGGGCGACCACGACAAGGTGCGATCCGATGGGGACGTGCTGTCCTTTATGCGCAGCTACAACGGACAAACGATGTTCTGTGTCTTCAATATTTCGGACACGCCATCCGATCTGGACATGCCCGAGGGGGACTGGCGCACGCTGGGGCCTGAACTGGGGGGTGCCACGCCCTCTGCTGATTTTAAACTGCACCTTGGCCCGTGGCAGGTCTGTCTGGCGGTCAGGCAGTGAGTGCGGCACCAGAAAACATCCTCAAACAGGCCCTGCTGGCTGGCCGGGTGCAACGCGGTCTGTGGCTGAACACGGGGTCGGCCTTCGTGGCGGAACTGGTCGGCAGCGCCGGTTTCGACTGGGCACTGATCGACGCCGAACACGGTCCCAATACGCTGAGCGAGATCCTGTCTCAGGTGCAGGCTCTCAAGGCGGCGGGATGCCCCGCCGTCCTGCGCCTGCCGGTGCCAGAGGTCTGGATGGTGAAGCAGGCGCTGGACCTTGGCGTGCAGACGATTCTGGCGCCGCTGGTGCATGATGGCGAAACGGCAGCCCGCATGGCTGCCGCGATGCGCTATCCGGGTGCCGGCATCCGGGGCATGGGTGCGGCGCTTGCACGGGCCTCCGATTTCGGGCGCGGGGCGGACTACGCCAGGACGGCGAACGATCAGGTTTGCCTTTTTGTGCAGGTCGAAAGCCGCGCGGCATGGGACAATCTTGACGACATTCTGGCGGTTGAAGGCGTGGACGGTGTGTTCGTCGGGCCTGCTGATCTGTCGGCGGACATGGGCTATCCCCATGATCCGGACGCGGACGAGGTGGTGACAGCCATCGACGACATCATCGCGCGCACGGTTGCTGCAGGAAAGATCGCGGGGATCATCACGTTCAATCCTGACCGGTTCCAGACTTTCGCCGACAAGGGGGTCACTTTCCTTGGGCTTGGCAGTGACGTGCCCGTGCTGGTTCAGGGGCTGAGGGACCTGTTGGCCAAGGCATAGAGTGCGGGTCGGACGTCCGACTCGCAACTGCCACCGGTCGTCAGCCCCTCCGCCGCCGTCCCGTGCGGGCGCGGCCTTCACCTTCCTTGACGGGTGCGCGGTTGAACCTGATCCATTCACCGCCCGACGGGTCGTTGTCGGTCAGGAAGTTCGCCGCCCGGATCGCTTCCATTTCCTTGCCGGCCACCGGCTTGGTCGATCCCAGGCCAAAGAGCTTGACGAAGGTTTCATCATCCATATCCGCAGGCAGGATGATCCCTGCCGCTTCGATCTCGGCCTTCTTTTCGGCGATCCTCTTGGGGCCGATCGGCAGGGCAATCGGATTCATAATTGCGCTTGTCATTCCTGCGGCCATGGCCATCGGCAGAAAGGCGTTGTTGATGCCGTGCCGGTTGGGCAGGCCAAAGCTGATGTTGGATGCGCCGCAGGTGGTGTTCACGCCCAGTTCATCGCGCAGGCGACGGACGAGGGTGAAGACCTGCAACCCTGCAGTGGCCATTGCACCGATCGGCATGACCAGCGGGTCGACCACGATGTCATGGGCGGGGATGCCGAAGTCCGCTGCGCGTTCCACGATCTTCTTGGCGACGGCAAAGCGGACTTCGGGGTCCTCGCTGATGCCGGTGTCGTCGTTCGAAATCGCCACGACGGGGACGTTGTATTTCTTGACCAGTGGCAGGACCAGTTCCAGACGCTCTTCCTCGCCGGTGACCGAATTCAGCAGGGGGCGGCCTTCTGCGGCGGCAAGGCCGTTCTCCAAGGCTCCGGGCACCGAGCTGTCGATGCACAGCGGGATATCCGTCACGGCCTGCACCCGTTCGATCAGCGCCTTCATCAGCATCGGTTCGACAAAGTTGTTGTCGGCGTAGCGCGGGTCTTCGGCCATCTTGTTGGAAAACACGGCCCCCGAATTGATGTCGAGCACGTTTGCCCCTGCCGCGACCTGCGCCAGAGCATCGGCTTCGACACGCGAAAAGTCGTCGCGCTCCAGTTCTTCGGCCAGGATCTTGCGACCGGTGGGATTGATCCTTTCACCGATGACGCAGAACGGCTGGTCAAAGCCGATGATGGCGGTCTTGGTCTTGGATTCGATGATCGTGCGGGTCATGCGGGCTCTTTCAAAGGGTCTGCCGGGGTGGCGGCTCCGCCACCGTGATTCATCGCCCATCTGGCGTTGGTCTTGATGCCGCCCAGCGGGAAGAAATGGACATGGGTGACGTTGAAGTCGGGATTGGCGGCCTTGTGAGCCGCAAGGTCCGCGACGACCTTGGTCGGCTCGTAGGGCAACAACAGTTTGGTCACATCCATCGCCCGCTTTTGCAGAACCTTCAAGGACGGACCCACGCCGCAGGCAAGGGCGAACTTGATCAGCGTCTGCAGCTTGGCGGGACCGGCGATGCCGATATGGATGGGCAGCGTGATGCCCGCGTATTTCAGGCTGTCCGCCCATTCGATGATCGGCTGCGCCTCAAAGGCGAATTGCGTCGCGATGGCCATTTCGGCATCCGTCCGGCTTTGGAACGCGTTCTTCCAACGCAGAGCATCGTCCACTTTCAGGCGGCTGCCATCGGTGTCGATATCGCGATTGCCTTCGGGGTGGCCTGCGACGTGCAGCCGCTCGAACCCGGCCTCGTCGAACAGTCCGGTTTCCATGAGCTGCATCGAGTCGCTGAAATCGCCGTGCGGCTGGGCAACGCCACCGGCCAGCAAAAGCCCCTGCTTCACGTCGGCCTCGCCCTGATAGCGGGCGATCCAGTCGGCGAGCGTGGCGCGGTCCTTGATGATGCGCGCGGGAAAATGCGGCATCACGGTGTAACCTTCGTCGTTCAGCCGCTTGGCGGTGGCGACCATGTCGTCGATCGGTGTTCCTTCGATATGCGCGATATAGACGCGGGTGCCGGCGGGCAAAAGCGACCGGAAATCGATGACCTTCTCGGCGGTGCGCGGCATCACCTCGATGGAATAGTCCTGCAACAGGGCTTCGACGGCAGGGGACGCGGTGTTGGAAGCAAGCGCTTCCTTTCTTTTCATGAACGGCATCAGGGACACGAAACTCTCCTTCAGGCGGGATAGGGGTGGGCGATGGTTGGGCGAGGGCGGCACCAAAGGATCACGCCCAGCCATCGTTGGTGATGAGCGCCTTGAGGCGTTCGGCGTCGAATTCCGCATCGATGCGGGCCACTTCGGCAGAGGCGACCTCTGCGTCGTCGCCTTCGACAGGGTAGGGGGCCGCTTTGCGGAAGCCTTCGAGGTAGGCGTCGCTTTCAGCGGCGCCCGACTTCATGGCGGCACGGTCGATGGCCTGCTCGAAGCGTTCGGGCAAGGGGCGTTTCGTGCCGCGTCTGCCTTTGCCCACGATGACCTGTGCGGGCATGTCTCGCCAGTAAACGATCGTCACGTCCGCCATTTGATTCCCCTTGTTCTCGTTGGCCCGTTCTAGCATCGCGCCCCTGCGGTCAGCGTCGGTTTTCGACACTCCGAAGGGGGCAAGCGACTGCGGCGACCATGCCGGAACGGCTGCGCACTGCCCAGAGCAGCAAAGCCCCATACTTTTCAGATTGAACATGAGTTTGAACGCAGATCAGCAAGACATCGCTTGCCAGATGACAGCGCGATGCCTACCTTGGAGATAACTTTGAAATGGAGGGCGTGATCATGGCGCCCAAGCGTCCCACTGGTGCGGGCGCGTTCCCGAAACCGGTGCAGACCCCCGCGCCATCACCGCCCGATCCGGCCACGCTTTATGCAGCCTTGGATCTGGGCACCAACAGTTGCCGCATGCTGATCGCCCAACCCAAGGGCAGTCAGTTTCATGTGCTGGACAGCTTTTCCAAGTCCGTCCAACTGGGGCAGGGCCTTGAAAACTCTGGCCGCTTGTCACGCGTCTCGATGCGCAGGACAATCAATGCGCTTCGCATTTGCAAGCAAAAGCTGGACCGCCACGGCGTGACCCGCATGCGTCTTGTCGCGACAGAAGCGTGCCGGCGCGCCCGAAACGGCAAGCACTTCATGGCGCAGGTCCAGGCCGAGACCGGGCTCAAGCTCGAGATCATCCGCCCAGAGGAAGAGGCCCGGCTTGCCGTGATTTCCTGCGCGCCGCTGGTCAGTACAAAGACCGAACAGTTGTTGGTCGTGGATATCGGGGGCGGATCGACCGAACTTGTCTGGATCGATCTGACCAACGTGCCGAAACGTGAAAGGCCACATGCAATCATGCGGCTGCACGCAGGCTTCGTGTCCGACCCCGGACCGTTTCCCGCCGCCAAGGTCGTGGATTGGATTTCTGTGCCCTTGGGTGTCGCGACACTGCGCGACCACTTTCAGGACGTCGAGGACGACGCGGCCCGCTTTGCCTTGATGAGCTGGTATTTCGAAGAGAAGCTGGCCAGCTTCACCCCCTACGCCTCCGAACAGGCGCGCGAGGGTTTTCAGATCATCGGCACGTCAGGCACGGTCACCACGGTGGCTGCCAGCCACCTTGGCTTGCGGCGCTACGACCGCAACAAGGTGGACGGGCTGCGCATGACCAGCGACCAGATCGATTCTGTCATTCATTCCTATCTGGCACTTGGCCCGGAAAAGCGGATGCAGGACCCGCGCATCGGCAAGGACCGTCAGGCCCTGATCATGTCGGGCTCGGCCATTCTGCAGGCGCTGATGCGGCTGTGGCCCACCGACCGGCTTTCCGTCGCGGATCGCGGACTGCGCGAAGGCCTGCTATATGCGCAGATGTCGGCGGATGGGGTTTTGGAAGACGCACCGTTCTGATACCCCGCCTTATTCGCTTATGGAAGCAGGGTTGCGATCGTTCGCGCACCGATCGGAACACGGAGAAACGACATGGCAAAGACACCGGGACAAAAGAACACCAGCGGGCGTGGACAACGCGACCTGACGGTCAAGGTCAAGTCCGCCAAGGGCCGCCGTCTGTCGTCCACACTCTGGCTGCAACGACAGTTGAACGACCCTTACGTCAAGCGCGCGCAGGCCGAGGGGTATCGCGGTCGGGCGGCCTACAAGATCCTTGAGCTTGACGATAAATACCGCTTCCTTGTGCCGGGCGCCCGCGTCGTCGATCTGGGCTGCGCGCCGGGCGGCTGGTGTCAGGTTGCGGTCAAGCGGGTCAACGCACTGGGCGAAAAGCCGTCAAAGCCCGTCGGTCAGGTGCTGGGCATAGATCTGCAGGAAATGGAGCCGATCGCCGGGGCCGAGTTGCATCAGCTTGATTTTCTTGACGAGGGTGCGGACAGGCAGGTCTACGATTGGCTGGACGGTCCGGCGGATGTCGTGATGTCGGACATGGCCGCCTCATCCTCCGGCCACAAGCAGACCGACCATTTGCGGATCATCAATCTATGCGAGGCCGCGGCTTACTTCTCGTTCGACGTTCTGGTCGAAGGTGGCACCTTTGTCGCCAAGGTTCTGGCGGGCGGAACCGAGGGTGACCTGCAAAAGCTGTTGAAGTCCAAATTCACCAAGGTCGCCAATGTGAAACCACCTGCGTCACGTTCCGACAGTTCGGAAAAGTTCGTGGTCGCAACGGGCTTTCGGGGTCGCTCGGAATAGTCACACCAAATGAAGCCGGGTGCCTGCATCCGACAGCACGTGGGCAAGACGTTCCGAAGGCAGAGCGTCAGTGACGAAATGATCCGCATCCATCAGCGACGCGATCCGCACCGGGGCCTTGCGCGAGAACTTGCTGCGATCCGCCACAACGATGGTGGCGCGGGCGCTGTCAAGGATCTGCTGGCTTACGCGGATCTCCTCGGGGTCGAAGTCCAGCAGGTCTCCGTCACGGTCGATGGCCGAGCAACCGATGACCGCGAAATCGACCTTGAACCGCTGGATCGCCAGTGCGGCCAGATCACCAACGAGACCACCATCTGCATGGCGCAGCGTGCCGCCCGCGACGACGATCCTGTGTTGTCGGCTATCGGCAAGAGTCGTGGCGACGTTCAGGTTGTTGGTCACGATCATCAGGTTCTGGTGGTCGCGCAGGGCACGGGCGACCGCCTCGGTCGTGGTGCCGATGTTCAGAAAAACCGAGGCGTGATGCGGGATCAGCGCAGCCGTGCGGACTGCGATGGCAGCCTTGGCATCCCGATTGAGCGACCGACGGTCGGCATAACCGATGTTTTGCACGCCCGATGGTAGGACCGCACCGCCGTGGGTTCGTTCCAGCAGACCCCGCGCTGCAAGTTCACGCAGGTCGCGGCGCACCGTCTGTACGGTCACCCTCAATTGCCGGGCCAGCGGTGTGGCCCTCAGTTTGCCATTGCGTCGCGCAATATCGAGAATCAGGGATTGACGGTCTGGTGTTTCCATGGAGTTCGCTTTACTTGGAAAGCGAACCAAAAGCGAATGATGATTGCGCTTGGGCGCGTCATTTGCGGTTTCGCCGCCAGATAACCGAACCGGACAGACCGACGCGATTGAAGCGGCTGCCGGATGCGATATGTGCTGCAATATGAACAACACCACTGACACGCCTGACTTCGATCTTTTCATCATCGGCGGCGGCATCAACGGCACCGGCATTGCGCGTGACGCACAAGGGCGCGGATTGAATGTCGCGCTGGCCGAGATGAACGATCTGGCCTCTGCCACATCATCGGCCTCGACCAAGCTGTTTCACGGTGGCTTGCGCTATCTGGAATATTTCGAGTTCGATCTTGTGCGCAAGGCGCTGATCGAACGCGAGACTCTGCTCAAGGCAATGCCACATATCTCGTGGCCGATGCGGTTTGTCCTGCCTTATCACAAGGACCAGCGGTTTGAGGGGCAGACGCCGACGTCGAAACTGCTGGGCATGACGATGCCCTGGATGAAGGGACGGCGACCCGCCTGGCTGATCCGCATGGGCCTGTTTCTTTACGACACTCTTGGCAAGGGCAAGATACTGCCCGGCACCAAAACCGTTGATCTGACCCGTGATCCGTTGGGGTCGCCTCTCAAGGACCGCTTTACCAAGGCCTATGAGTACTCTGACTGCTGGGTCGAGGATTCGCGTCTGGTTGTTCTGAACGCCCGTGATGCCGAAAACAGGGGTGCCACAATTCTTGTGCGAACCAAGGTCACGCAAGCGCGGCGCAGTGGCGACCACTGGGAAATCACAGTCGAGGATGCCACGAGCGTGCGGAAGATGACGGCCCGTGCGCTGGTGAATGCTGGCGGCCCGTGGGTCGAGAACATTCTGCAGGACCGCATTCACGTGGACACCACCGAAGGCGTGCGCCTCGTGCGCGGCTCTCACATCGTGACCAAGCGCCTCTACGATCATGACAAGTCGTATTTCTTCCAAGGCGAGGACGGGCGCATCATCTTCGCGATCCCTTACGAAACCGATTTTACACTGATCGGCACCACCGATGCGGAACATGGCGACGTCCGCCAGACGCCCGTCGCCACGCAAGAGGAGCAGGACTACCTTTGCGCCTTTGCCAGCGAGTATTTCGAACGCCCCGTGACGCGCGACGACATTGTCTGGACCTATTCAGGCGTCAGGCCGCTTTATGACGATGGCGCCAAATCCGCGACGGCGGCCACGCGCGACTATGTGCTGTCGCTCGACAAGGACGGCCCGCCGCTGCTGAGCGTGTTCGGCGGCAAGATAACGACCTACCGCAAGCTGGCCGAGCAGGCGATGGCAAAGCTCTTGCCGCTGATCGGCGGGTCCGAAGACTGGACCGCCGAAGTCGCCTTGCCCGGCGGCGATTTCCCCGTCAGCGGTGTCGAGGACTTGCTGCGCGGCTTAATGCGCCGCTATCCTTTCCTGAGCCATCGCTGGGCGCTGCGCCTAGTGCGGGCCTACGGCACCGATGCTCAGGTGATGCTGGCAGACGCGCAGGGCTCCAACGACCTTGGCCCCGATTTCGGTGCGACCCTGACGGGGCAAGAGGTCGACTGGCTGATGGACCAGGAATATGCGCGCACCGCCGAAGACGTGGTATGGCGGCGATCAAAGCTGGGTCTGCGGCTGAACAAGGGACAGGTCGCGGCCATTGAGAGCTATATGGCCAACCGCTAGGGTCGGGCCGACGGGAGGACACCATGAGCAACATTCTGGCCATCGATCAGGGCACCACCTCGAGCCGCGCCATCGTTTTCGACGGCGATATGCAGATCACCGCGACCGACCAGCAGGAATTCACCCAGCATTTTCCGCAGTCGGGCTGGGTCGAACATGACGTAGACGACCTATGGCGCACAACGGTCGAGACCTGTCGCGGGGCCATCGAAAAGGCGGGGATCGCGGCGGGCGACATTGCAGCCATCGGGATCACCAACCAGCGCGAGACCGTCGTCGTCTGGGACCGCAAGACGGGCGAGCCGATCCACCGCGCCATCGTCTGGCAGGACCGACGCACGTCCGACATGTGCCAGCGCCTGAAAGACGAAGGTTTCGAGGACGAGGTGACGCACCGCACCGGCCTGCTGCTTGACCCCTACTTTTCGGGAACCAAGGTCGCATGGCTGCTGGATCATGTCGAAGGCGCGCGCACACGGGCCGAGGCTGGGGACCTGTTGTTCGGGACCGTCGACAGCTTTCTGATCTGGAAGCTGACCAATGGCGCGCGCCACGTCACCGACGCCACCAACGCCGCCCGCACGCTGCTTTACAATATCCGCGAAGGGCAGTGGGATGAAACGATCTGCAAGCGCCTCGATATCCCGATGAAGATGCTGTCGGAAGTCCTTGATTGCGCAGCTGATTTCGGCACCACTGCGCCCGAGCATCTGGGGGCTGCCCTGCCAATCTACGGCGTAGCGGGTGACCAGCAGGCCGCGACGCTTGGACAGGCCTGTTTCGAACCGGGCATGTTGAAATCCACCTACGGCACGGGCTGTTTTGCACTGCTGAACACCGGCGACACGCTGGTGTCGTCTCGAAGCCGCCTGCTGGGCACAATCGCTTACCAGCTGGACGGCAAGACGACCTATGCTCTCGAAGGATCGATCTTCGTTGCGGGGGCTGTGGTGCAGTGGCTTCGTGACGGGCTTGGGATTATCGCCAAGGCTGCCGACACTCACCCCCTTGCAGAAAAGGCCGATCCGCATCAGGAAATTTACCTCGTGCCTGCCTTCACCGGCCTTGGTGCGCCGTATTGGGACGCCGAGGCACGCGGTGCGATCTATGGTCTGACCCGCAATACGGGCCCTGCCGAATTTGCCCGCGCCGCCTTGGAAAGCGTGGGCTTCCAGACCCGCGACCTGTTGGACGCGATGAAAACCGATTGGAAGGCCGCCGAAGATGCTGCCGTGCTGCGCGTGGACGGCGGGATGAGCGCCTCGGATTGGGCCATGCAGTTTCTGGCCGACATTCTCGGTGCCCCGGTGGACCGGCCCGAGGTGCTGGAGACGACTGCCCTTGGTGCCGCTTGGCTGGCCGGCATGCGGGCGGGCATCTATCCCGACATGGACGGTTTCGCGGCGCGCTGGAAACGAGATGCCCAGTTTACGCCGCAGATGGAAGAAGAGGCCCGCGAAAGGCGCTATGCAGGCTGGAAAGACGCCATCGGGCGCACGCTTGTGCGCTAGGGCTGCGCGGTCGTCCGGGCCTGCTCCCAGATCCAGAATTCATCTGCCTTCGTTTCGTGTAACTGTGCCTCGACCGGCGAAGACAGGGTCAGCGGTATCCTTTCCGACACGTTCAGGCGTGGCAGCGTGAAATTGAAGCCAAGCCGGTCCACCAGAAACCCGCGAATGGCCTCCTGTGCCTCGTAGCGGAACAGATGGTCCACGCCGATCTTGGTGTGCTGCCTGATCATCACAAAGCGAAATTGCGAGCCGACGTTCGCAAAGGGGGTGGGGTCCGGCTTGCAGTATTCCCTGACAAAATCGTCGAAGGAATGGGGCCGCGTGCTATTGGCTTGCCCGATCAGCTCATCGCGAAAGCGGTAGCGATACCAGCTGCCCAGCCAGTCGATGGGGTGGCGGATGACGGCCATGAACTCGGGGTCGCGCCCGAATTCCTGATCCATCGGCCTGAAGAATCGTTTGTAGTTGCCAACCGGCATGTGCTTCATCGTCGGGGGCCGACGCACGACAAGGGACGCCTTGCCGCCGATCGCGTTCTCGATCGAGGTGGTCCCGGTCTTGGGAACGGAAAAGATGACAAGGTTTTTCTCATCGAAAACAATCATCTGCGCAGGCCCTTTGATGTTGGTGAAGCCGACTTTAGCCAATCAACCCTTTCTTAACCAGCACCAGGCTAGTGTTCTGAGTCTGACGCATGTTACCGATTTCCCCTAATTTCATCGAGTGCGTCAAGCGCGCGCCGCTCACGGGCGATGATGTCTTCGGCGGTCTTGCTCCAGACGAAGGGCTTCGGCCTGG
>Ga0307946_1000114_pt1 | contig 46409 bp, 45 predicted proteins | sample OrgLakmetagen230_FD_203153 | JGI IMG/M metagenome (GOLD analysis project Ga0307946, IMG submission 203153) | Saline water microbial communities from Organic Lake, Antarctica - #230 | ecosystem: Environmental > Aquatic > Non-marine Saline and Alkaline > Saline | place: Antarctica: Organic Lake...
GCTAACAAATAACTACCTAAATAAGAAAGAGAATGCAGAGCTAACAAATAACTACCTAAATAAGAAAGAGAATGCAGAGCTAACAAATAACTACCTAAATAAGAAAGAGAATGCAGAGCTAACAAATAACTACCTAAATAAGAAAGAGAATGCAGAGCTAACAAATAACTACCTAAATAAGAAAGAGAATGCAGAGCTAACAAATAACTACCTAAATAAGAAAGAGAATGCAGAGCTAACAAATAACTACCTAAATAAGAAAGAGAATGCAGAGCTAACAAATAACTACCTAAATAAGAAAGAGAATGCAGAGCTAACAAATGGTTTGTTGCCGGACTCATGATCCGTGTGTTTAGTGGTTCGATTCCACTCTCTGCGAAAATATAAAATTAAATATGATATCGTCAATAGATTAGAAATGGCAAATAGAAAGGAAGAGAACGTTGAAAGACTTTAACCCCCTCAGTACACTACCCCCGACTTGCCCCCCACCTCCAGTGCCTCGACGGACGCCTTAGATAGAAAAAGAAAAAGAAAAAGAAATATAGAGCTAAAAGAGCAAAAAAGGTTAAAATCCTGAATCTATAAAATGTTATTGTTAAACTGAGATTTTGCACAAAATTATCAACTAGGATTTCAAGATCCCGCATCACCAGTATTTGAAGAAATAATATTATTTCATCATTATGTAATGATTTATATGTCATTTGTATTAGTGGGTGTAATTTGAATGTTAGTAGAATTATTAAGACATTTTAGAAAAGTAAATAAGTTTATAGCACATAAATTTATGATACATGGAACATTAATAGAGTTAATATGAACAGTAACTCCAGCATTAATATTAGTAGCAATTGCATTTCCATCATTTAAATTATTATATTTAATGGATGAAGTGATAGACCCGGCAATTACTATAAAAGTAGTAGGGCACCAATGATATTGATCTTATGAGTATAGTGATTATGCAACACAAGATGGAACATCTATATTATTAGATTCATATATGATACCAGAAGGAGATTTACAAATCGGTGATTTAAGATTATTAGAAGTGGATAATAGAGTAGTAATACCGAAAAATACCCACGTTAGAGTAATAGTAACATCAGCGGATGTAATACATTCATGAGCAGTACCATCATTAGGAGTAAAAATAGATGCTATACCAGGAAGATTAAATCAAACAAGTTTTTTAGCAAATAGAGAAGGAGTATATTATGGACAATGTAGTGAAATATGTGGATTTGCACATTCAATGATGCCAATTGCAATAGAAATAACAGATATAGAAAATTATTGTACATATATAGATACATTATTATCAGAAGCTAGAGAAGAATAAAAAAGTAACACCAATTTATAAGATGATCAAAAAAAGATCATCTAAATAATAAATTGAGTTACGAGACGATTAAAAAGTACAAATGACAAAGATATTGGAACTCCTTTATTATATATTTCTTAATAAGTATAAATAGGTGGTCAATTTTCAAAAGTTCAACTTTTAATGATTTCACATTTTGTTATGTCTTGATGTGGTCCCATTATACCATAAAGATTTTTTAATAAGGATTTATAAAAAGATAAAAACTAATAAAAAAGTAACAAGATAAAATCTAACAATTTATAAGGTAATAAAAGATTATCTAAATAATGAATTGAGTTACAAGATGAGTTTTCAGTACGAATCATAAAGATATTGGAACAATGTATTTCATTTTTGGTGCCTTTTCCGGAATGTTGGGAACAGCAATGTCGGTAATCATTAGAATGGAATTATCTGTACCAGGATCTCCTTATTTAGCAGGAGATTCACATCTATATAATGTGATAGTAACAGCGCATGCTTTTTTAATGATATTTTTTTTGGTGATGCCCTTTCTAATGGGCGGTTTTGGAAATTGGATGGTTCCTTTAATGATAGGGGCTCCAGATATGAGTTTTCCTAGAATGAACAATATCAGTTTTTGACTATTACCACCAGCATTAATATTATTAGTAGCTTCAGCATTAGTTGAAGGAGGAGCAGGAACAGGATGGACGGTTTGAAGAAAAGGGTAAGCCGTCGTAAAATCTTACTCGATGCGAGAAAGTCGCCAAAAATTATTACTACTGATATATAAGCAATAAAAAAAAATTCAAGACTTAGTGGTATCGTAAAAATGTAATAAACATGACGACAATTCGCCGCGTTAAGTTAAAATAAAAAACAAATTTAGCGTTCAGAGACTACACGTAAGAATAGAAAAAAAAGAAAATGAGTATATTAATAAACAATGAAATAAAATGAGCCATTGGTTTAATAGAAGCAGATGGATATATAGGATTTAACCATAATGGAAATAAAAAATGAATCGTTACATTAAAAGTTTCTTTAAGTTCTTATAATGCTCGAGCAGTATATAGATTAAAAAATATAATAGGTTATGGAAGTATAAGCTGGTCTAAAGATATGGTAACTTGAAAAATAACAAGTAGAGAAACTATGAAGAAGTGAATAATACCAATGTTAGAAGAATTTAACTTTAGAGGTAGCAAGTATTATGAAATGAAACTATTAAAAGAAGCTATAAATGTAATGGAATCATCAAAGAGTAAAGATGAAAAACATGAAATATTAAGTAAATTAAAGGTTGAATCTAAAAAACATTTATATAGAGTCTCCCCAATAATGATACCAGAAATAAAGGACTTTCAAACGAAAGACGAAATAATAAAATACAATAAGGAAAAAGATGAAGTTTTAATAGAGTTAATATCAGATAAAACTATTCTTGAGATTATTGATCCTTGATGGCTAGCGGGATTTATAGAAGGAGATGGGTCATTTAAAATAAATAATAGACATCAAACTGTATTTGAATTAGGACAAAAATATAACACATTTATTGTCTGATTAATACATAGACGTTTAAAAATAAAGAGTAAAATGAAAGTAAGAAAAAATGGAGAATATACAATGTTATCAACTAAAGATGGAAAAAGTATAACTTTATTAATGACTCTTTTAAAAGGTAAATTATTGGGAATAAAAAGTTTTGAGTATAGTATATGATCTAGAGCGTTTAGAACAATAAAACTAGAAAAAAAAAAGAAAGCTAAAGACTTATTTCAGAAAATTCGAGCGCGAAAATATAAAAAAGAAAAATATGAATCACCAGACTTTTTTTTCTATAAGGTATAGTCCGAACCTTTATGAAAGTAAAGGAAATTAATCTTTTCACTGCAATATACAATAAGATATATTTTAAAAAAAGATAATAAACAAAAAGTTACCCACCATTATCAAGCATAGAATTTCATTCAGGAGGTTCAGTAGATTTAGCAATATTTAGTTTACATTTAGCCGGGGTATCATCAATATTAGGATCAAGTAATTTTATTACAACAATTTTAAATATGAGAGCACCAGGTATGAGTATGCATAAATTGCCTTTATTTGTTTGAGCGGTATTCATTACAGCTATATTATTATTATTATCTTTACCTGTATTAGCTGCAGGAATAACAATGTTATTAACAGATAGAAATTTTAATACAAGTTTTTTTGATCCAGCTGGAGGTGGAGACCCAATATTATATCAGCATTTATTCTAAAGAAAAATGGATTTTACAAATTTTAGAAAATACTATAAAATAGATTCAACTCAAATAAGCGATGAATGATTATCTTGATTAATTGGATTTTTTGAAGGTGATGGCTCTATTACTATCGACACAAGAAAGAATAAAAACTATTTAACTTTTGTTATAACACAAAGAGAAGATAATAAATTTATACTTAAAGAAATCAAGGATACTTTAAAAATAGGTTCTGTAAATGTTCAGGGTAAGCATATTGTCCCAGGCAGACTTTGAATGTATCGATTTCAAATAACAAATTTAAAAGATTTTCATAAAATATTATTAATTTTAAATAATAATTTAATATTACCTGAAAGACGATATTTTCTATGAAAAGTTATTAATATATATAATATAAATTTACAACGATCTAAAAATAATCAATTTTTGAAATTTAAAGATGTAGATTATATTGAGAATAATAATAATAATTCTTCATTAGAAACAATAATAAAGAATCCTAAATTGCCTAGTGAAAAAGATCATTGATTGGTCGGATTTACAGATGCTGAAGGTTGTTTTTCAATTTGATTTTTAAGTAATAGTAATGCTTTTAGAATTAGATATATTTTAGGAATAAATTCTCGACCAAATAATACAATAGAATATAAATTAAAAATATTTGAAAAGGTTAAACAAATATTAAAAGTACCAGTAGGTTCAATAACTTATAGGAAAAAGAATAGTGAAATAGTTTTTATAGAATTCCGAGCCGATGGTTTAAAAAATATTAGAAATGTAATAGATTATTTTAATCTCAATTCATTGAAAACAAATAAAAATTTAAACTTTTTAATATTAAAAGAGACCTATAAAAAATTAATAAAAAAAGAACATTTAGATACTAAATTAAGAGTGAATCTAATAAATTTAATAAAAAATAAAATCTAATTGGAATAAAGGGTGTGGCTATTTGGTAAGAATAAAAGTTAAATTATTAGTAAGTGCGATCCTAGGCTTATTGCCTAAGATAAAAAAAAATCTAGTAATTACGACACACCCTAGTTAATAAGTTACAGATAGAATAAGAACTCTCAAAAGGAAATTAGATTAAAAACTTATTAGCAATACAAGTGAAAACGGTCAAAACAATTATGCAAGACCGTCGGTTATTTGAGTAATCGCTACAGACTGGTCCACTTGTAGGTACCTGAAATGGTGCTTAATGTACAGTCGGGATACTTTTCATATTTTATGATAAAAATATTTTATGAAATCAAGGCTACTTAGATGGTAGTACAAGTATCGAGTGGTAAATTAAATTTTTAAATTCGATGGAGTATTTGGATTCTTTGGTCATCCAGAAGTTTATATACTAATTATACCAGGATTTGGTATAATATCACACATAGTGTCAACTTTTTCAGATAAGCCTGTATTCGGTCGACAGAAAATGGCCCTTTAAAGGAAAACCCTTTAACGCAACAAACTATATGCGAGAAACTGAGATAAATAATTATGCATTAAGCAAGGCAAAATAAAATCTTTTACAGAGTTATTTAGAATGTATAAAGTACTAAATGTTCATTGAAAAAACATAAAATGTAAATACAATGAATGCTAGATACAAAAGCTTAAATTTAGTAAAAATCTTTATATTTATCGGTAATTCGCAGATAACCAACGCACAAAAGGTAAAAAAAGAAAATTACCTTTAAAATCCTGTTGTTTTTAGAAAAAATAGAAACTAGCTTATAGCTATACAGGGTTAAGCATGTTAGTAGGAATCTCAGAGGCCATACGTTTGTTATCAATCACAAAAAAAAAAAATGACAAAAATAGAAAAAAAATTAAATTTAGATACCAATTACTTAAATTGATTAGCAGGATTAATTGATGGTGATGGTTGTTTTACTTTATCTAAAAAAGGATATGGAGCATTAGAAATAACTATGGAAGATAGAGATATTCGTTGTTTATATTTAATAAAAGATATATTTGGAGGTTCAGTAAAGCAAGGTGCTGGAAAATGATCTAGATACCGAATTCATAATGCAATAGGTTTAAAAAATATTTTAAATAGTATTAATGGTAGAGTTAGAAATCCAGTAAGGATTTTACAAGTAGAAAAATTATGTACAAGATACAATATAGAATATAAAGATACTTCGGTATATGAACCATTAAGTTATGACAATAGTTGATTAGCTGGATTTATAGATGCAGATGGTAGTGTTTATTTAAATAAAACATCAGTACAAATATTTATTTCAGCAAGTCAAAAAGATAAATATCTTTTAGATCAAATAGCCTTAATTTATGGGGGTAATGTATATCCACATGGAAAAGTAGGCGCATTTAAATGGACAATAAGTAAAAAAGCAGAAGTATTAAATATGTTAGATTATTTTTCAGCTCATCCTTTAAGATCAAAAAAAATGGTTCGGGTTTTATTAATACAGTCAATTTATGAAGCATATAAAAAAAGTTATCATAAAAAACCTGTAACAAGTATAGAAGGTAAAAAATGAACAAAATTATTTACTAAATGAACAGATTATGAAAAATAAAAAAGATTGATAAAGATATGGTCCAAAAATTTATGTATTTTGCCAAATATATAAATTTAGTATTTAGGCATGGTATACGCCATGTTAAGTATAGGATTATTAGGATTTATCGTATGAGCTTAACAAAATGGGCTCCTTAATATCGCGAGATATAATGAAAAACTTTGCTATATGCTGGAACCTTCCTCAAGATAAAGGTACTTGTTATAAAATTATAAATAGTAAGTCAAAATCCTTTATCCACCCCTATAAGATTAAAGGAGTAAGGAACAATCAGCAGGAAACTGTAAAAAAACAGCTTAATTAAGCTATCTCTTATATAATAAGATATAAGAATACAGGATCCTCAGAGACTACACGCAAAGATACTCAAACAAAAAAAATGACAAATAAAATAGACAAAATAGATAAATTTGAATTTGATTATTGATTTACTGGATTTTTTGAAGGTGACGGTTCTTTTTCAATGAACTATAATAATAATCGATGTTTTTTAATTATTAATCAAAAGGATCCAAGAGTATTAGTATATATTAGAGAGAATTTAAAAATAGGAAAAATAATAAAATATGACGGTATTTATAGATGAGCTATATCTTCAAAGAAAGATATGTTTAATGTAATACAAATATTAAATGGAAGATTATTACTAAAAAAAACAAATAAAAGATTAGAAAAATGGATAACTTTATACAATAAATATTACAAGTTAAACCCTGAAGATAATTTTTATATACACTATAAAGGACCTGGAAAATGAGAAGAGAAAAATAGTTGATTGTCTGGATTTATAGATGCTGAAGGTTGTTTTAATATTAGAATAGTAAGTTTAAAAGAACAAAAATTAAATGTTTTAAAAGCTATTAAAGATTTAGAATATGAAGACCATCAGAAACTAATAAAAATAAATCCTAAATTATGAAAAAAGAAAATTAAAACTGAAAAATTAATTAATTCAATTTCTCTTAGAATTAGATTAAGATTCCTTATTAATCAGAAAAATGAAGAAGAGATAATGTATAATTTAAAAAGTTTTCTTACTGGCTCTATTTCTGTTGATAAAAATAGAGAAATATTTACTTTTGTTTTAGATGCTAATACAAGACAATTAAAACTAATAAATTATATTTTAAAACATCCTTTAAAAAGTTCAAAACATCGAGATTTTTTAAAATTTGTAAATATGTATAATCGGTTGAAATTAAAAGAACATTTAAATATAGAAAATATAGCAGTTGTTATTAATTTTTTAAGTAAATCATAAATAGTTTGAGTATAAGATATAGTCCAACATATAAGACACCTTAATAGAAGGTATTGTTAAAATAAAGTCTTATATTTTGCACCACATGTATACAGTAGGAATGGATGTAGATACTAGAGCTTATTTTACAGCAAGTACAATGATAATAGCAGTACCAACAGGTATAAAAATATTTAGTTGATTAGGTACTATGTATGGAGGAAGTATTAGATTAAAAACTCCAATGTTATGAGCTTTAGGATTTATATTCTTATTTACTGTTGGAGGAATAACAGGAGTAATGTTAGCCAATGGTGGGTTAGATATCGCTCTACATGATAATAAACTAAAATTGGGATAAATGAACAACATAAAAAATAAAGAATATTTAAAACAGTTTTTTGTGGGGTTGTTAGAAGGAGATGGAAGTATACAAGTCAATAATTGACGGTCTAAAAGTTTACAATTTAGGCTTATTATCAAACTTAAAAATTTACCATCTAACTATAATATGTTAATATTAATAGCAAAAGCAGTAGGAGGTCAAGTAAGATATACAAATAAAGAAAAATTTGTAATTTGAGTAGTCAATGACAGAGAAGAAGTAAGTAGAATAATTAAATTATTCGATAAATATCCCCTTTTAACAGCAAGAAAAATATGCCAATTACGATTTTTAAAAAAATGTTTAAAAAGTCCAAATATAGACGAGTATTTTGCCACTAGAGATGAAAAATATTCAGATGTAGATACAATCATTTATAATAAGTCCTTTCATAAAGTGTTAGAATTAGAATATTTTAAAATTTGGTTAGTCGGATTTATAGAAGCAGAAGGGTGTTTTAGTATACGAAAAAACAACAGTCATTCATTTTCTATATCTCAAAAAAATGAGCAATATTTAATTGAAGCTATTAAAGTTCAATTTAATGGTACAACTAAAGTACGTAAAATAAAAGGAAGTGTTTATTTAATAGAAATATATAAAATAGACACTTTGTTAAAGATTGGAAAATTTATGAAAGATTACCCATTAATAGGTGAAAAAAGAGAGTCATATTTAAGATTTTTTGAACAAGATAAATTTAAGTAGGTGTCATGGAGAAAAGCCACCGTAAAATAAGTATTTACACCTTATTTTGGTTATCCTAACCAGCCCTAAAAAATAATCTTTTAGGGCAGAGGATAGCTAACGGTGAAATCTGGTATCTAAGTCTTGAAGAGCAGATTTACAAATCGGGATACCAGACAATACCGTGGAAACTATTAATTTAGGATCCGTAGAGACTAAACGTGGCTGCTTAATAAAATTAAGTTTAAATTAAGTAAGTTATAGTCCGATCCACTGTGTGAACAGTGTAGTGTAAAAAAAGAAAATTAGTCATGGTTAAGACCTACTATGTCGTGGCGCATTTTCACTATGTATTATCAATGGGAGCAGTGTTCGCCTTAATAGGTGGAGTATACTATTGAATAGGAAAAGTAACAGGATATGGATATCCAGAAACATGAGGAAAAATACATTTCTGATTAATGTTTATCGGGGTTAACATCACTTTTTTCCCTCAGCATTTTTTAGGCTTAGCCGGATTCCCAAGAAGATATAATGATTTTCCTGACGGTTATGCTGAATGAAATTTATTAAGTTCATTTGGAAGTATAATTAGTTTAGTTGCTGTTATCGTATTTATATATGTTATATATAGAACTTTAACTGATGGTGTAATAGTAGGAAGTAATTATTGAAGATCTAAAGAGTTATTTGAACAAGAAGGAGATTTCCCTACAATTCATTCTTTAGAGTGAACTGAATTAAGTCCACCTAGATTCCATAGTAATAATGAATTACCTTATTTAGTAGCAGCTAGATCAAATGTAGCAAAATAAATATAAGAATATAGGGCCATCCAGAGCGGAGACCTGTATTCTCTATAAGAAATCCTAAAATCAATAGGAAATATCCCTTTGGTTTACCATTAATAAAAAAGAAATGGTAGATGAAAGGGAGAAAGAGAAAGAAAACACCACCTCTTTAACCCCCTCATTACCACTGAAAAAGAAAAGAAAAAGTAGACTAGAAAACCAACTCTAAATCTATAAAAACCTTCCAAATTAGAGACCTTCCTTGTCCCCCCCGACGAGCTCCGTTCTACCTCTTAAATAGAAAAGAACTTCTACTTTAAATAATAAACTTAAAGTAGAAGAAAAAGAAAAAAAAAATGTTTTTAGAGTATTCCCCCGTTTTAGTGTTTTTAGTATTTGCTTTAACTTTATCATCTGTAATAGTTGGAGCATCTTATTTTTTAGCGATAAAAAGACCTGATTATGAAAAAGTACAACAATATGAGTGTGGATTTAATCCATTTTCAGATAGTAGACAACCATTTGAAGTACGATTTTTTTTAGTTGGTATTCTTTTTATAATATTTGATTTAGAAATTTCATTTCTTTTTCCTTGAAGTGTAGTACTATCTAATTTACATATTTTTGGTTATTGAACAATGATTATTTTTTTAACAATTCTTACTATAGGATTACTTTATGAATGATTAAAAGGAGGATTAGAGTGAGAATAAAGAGAAAGAAAGAAAAGAAGAAGCTTTATCCTATCTTTAACTATCAATTTACCACTAAATTGGAAGAGGCGCACTGGCAAATGCGGTGGGGGAGAAGAGAAAAGAAATGACCACCTCTCCCTAACTCTCCATTAAAGAATAGAGAAAAGAAAAGAAGACAAAGTGCCTGAGCGGTCAAAAGGGGTTGACTGTAAATCAATTGTTTATAAACAACCTAGGTTCGAATCCTAGCTTTGTCAAAAATGAGATATATAAAAAGTCATCCAATATTATCCATAGTGAATGGTATGTTAATAGATTTACCAGCACCTTCAAATTTATCATATATGTGAGGATTTGGATCATTATTAGGATTATGTTTAATAATACAAATAGCATCAGGAATATTTTTAGCAATGCATTATTGTGCACATGTAGATTTAGCATTTGCCTCAGTAGAACATATAATGAGAGATGTTAATGCAGGTTGAATATTAAGATATGTACATGCAAATGGAGCATCAATGTTTTTTATAATGGTATATATGCATATAGCTCGAGGTTTATATTATGGATCTTATACAGCACCTAGACAAATGGTATGAACAATTGGAGTAGTGTTATTAATAGTAATGATGGCAACTGCTTTTATCGGATACGTACTACCGTGGGGACAAATGTCTCTATGAGGTAAGTAAAAAGCCTCAAATCGGTGATAAATTAAAATTTTGAGTAAAAAAAAAAAAAGGGCGAAAAACAAAGTAAAAAAGAAACTACTTAGAGTAGTAGAAAAAAAGAAAATGAAAAAGACACAGATACTATATGTACCCTCACGTCCTATTATAATAAGACACCCTGAAACAAGGGGGATATTAAAAAAAGTAGATTCAATAAAAGAGGCCGGAAATATATTAAATATGGATTATAGAACATTAAGAAGATTGTTTAAAAAACACAGTCTACAAGAATTAGGGGTACCTAAGGAATGAAATAATAAGTATAATATTTCTTACGCAATTTGAGAAAAATGTGAAAATATAGAGGAAATAGAACAAGAAAAAGAAAAAGAATCTAATGTAGTTGAAGATTCAACTATAATTGTCAGAAAAGAAGTAAAAAAGGGTTATTATTGTATGTTTGAAAATATAAAAGAAAAAGAAGTAGATGAAGAAATTAAGTTAGAAACATATGGGAAAGTAGGAGTATATATGTTTGAAAATACAATTACTAATTGTCGATTTATAGGTGAGGTAAGAAAACCAGGTAAAAAAGGTGGTAATTTTTATGATGCGTATAGAAAAGCAATGTATAATAATGATGGTCGATTAAAATTATTAAAAAATGATCGAGAAAAATATGGAATAAATAGTTTGAATTTCTATATTTTAGATTTTACTTCAGAAAAAGATGTTACAAAGGTAAAACACAAATACATAACCATGATAAACCCAGAATATAATAAAAAGCAAAACAGTAAAAAAGAAGAAATAAAACCTAAAAATTTGAAAGAATTTTATCAAGATTATCCTTTTATAAGACCTAATGTAAAAAGCATTGACAGAATAGGACCACATAGTGAAAAAATAATAAGTATAATATTTGGTACATTATTAGGTGATTCATATGGGGAGAGACGTAAATATTCAGTAAAAGGAGGAATACGGCAGGGTGGAACAAGAATAACATTTCAGCAAGAAGATAGTAACAGAGAATATTTAATGAAATTTTGAAAAGATGTTGCTGAAATGGGTTACTGTAGAAATCAAGAACCAAATATGTTAACTAGAATAGGTAAAAATGGAAAGATACGATGGTATTATAAAGTTCACACTTGAACTTTTACAAGTTTAAATTGAATACAGGAACTATTCTATGATGAAAAAAATAGAAAATTCGTACCAAAAAATATAGGTAGATTTTTAACACCTAGGGCCTTAGCTCACTGGTTCATGGACGATGGTTCACGATCATCAGGAGGTGTTAAATTTAGTACTAACAGTTTTACGTATGAAGATGTAGAATTTTTAGGTACTGTTTTAAAAGAAAAATATAATTTAGATTGTACTGTACAAAGTGCAGGAGTAAAAAATCAATATAATTTATATATATTAAAAAATTCCATGCAAGATTTTAACAATATAGTACGCCCTTATATGGTAAAATCTATGGAAAGAAAATTACATCTTTAAAAAACTCAAAAAACGCAAGTTCATAGTTTTAATTTATATCGATAGTGAGAATAGATAGTAAAAAGGAAACTATTATCAGGAATTTAAATGGTTCTATTCTTGCAACATTGGTGTTAACGGTCAAAGACAACTCTAAAATAAAAAATTTGTTAAGACCGTCAGTTAGATAATGGACTGCTACAGACTGGTCCACCAATGGGTACCTGAAAAGGTGCTTAATGTACAGTCGGTCTCCCCGTCTAAAAAAAGGCGCCAAGGCTCTAAAATGACCTAACGGCAATGAGGAGTACAGGAGATGGGTATAATAAGAGTAAACCCATCGGCGGGAGGTGGCAACAGTAATTACAAATTTAATATCAGCAATACCATATATAGGAAAAGATATAGTAGAATGAGTATGAGGAGGATTTAGTGTAAGTAATGCAACATTAAATAGATTTTTTTCATTACATTATTTATTACCTTTTGCATTAGCAGGATTAGCAGTAGTGCATTTAATAGCATTACATGAACATGGATCAAATAATCCAATAGGAGTAGATAGTAATATAGATAAAGTACCATTTCATCCATATTATAGTATAAAAGATTTATTTGGATATGCAATATTTGCAATATTTTTTGCATCTTTTGTATTTTTTGCACCTAATGTCTTAGGACATGCAGATAATTATATTCCAGCTAATCCTATGGTAACACCGGCACATATAGCACCAGAATGATATTTTTTATTTGCTTATGCAGTATTAAGATCAATACCAGATAAATTATTGGGAGTAATAGCATTATTTTCATCTTTATTAGTATTATTAGTATTACCATATGCTCATACTTCAAAAATTAGAAGTATGGCTTTTAGACCAATATCTAAAATATTATTCTGATTCTTTGTTGCTGATTTTGTTTTATTAACAATTTTAGGAGCAATGCCTGTTGAAGAACCTTATGTTCTATTAAGTCAAATTTGTACTGTATTTTATTTTGCTTATTTTATTATAATTACTCCTTTAGTTGGTTGATTAGAAAATAAGTTATTCAATTTATAAGTATAATAAATTAGAAATTTTCCTCCCTATGATATACCGGAAAAAGGTATACAAAGGGGGGGACTAATAAAAAAGAAAGAAAAGAAAAAGAAGAAAGAATATAAAACACACTTCACCCATATAAAATAGTAAAAAGGGATAGTATTATAAAAAGGCATAGTACTAGTTTGGGAATTAGTTAAATCTGCAAAATTTATAATGTTGGTTCGATTCCAACCTATGCCTAATAATAAAGAATAAATTTGATATTAAAATATAAAAAATATGATGATATTATACCAAATCGTCTTGCGGTAGTCACCTTCGGTGTGTTTTCCGGATGGAAAGGGGTATAATTAAAATATATACTTCAGATAGTTAAATATTAAGAAAAAAAAGAAAAGAAAAAATAAAAAAAAAGAAATAAAAGAAGAAAAATAGAACAAAAATGAGTAATATAGGTAAATTAAAAATAGAAATAAATAAAAGTACAGACTTTTTTACAGAATTAAAAGGTTATAAAAAAGATGACTTTTCATTAGTTTTAAGAAAAATAACATTAAAAGAAAATAATGAAAAAAATTATAATCAATTAATATTAAGTAGAAATATAGGTTATGATAAAAAAATAATAGAAAATAAAGAATTAGAAGAAATAACATCAGAAATAAAAGAAGAATTAAATGAAAATTCGATAATATATATAAGAAATATAAAAAGTATAAATTTACCTACTTGATTAGATATAAAACTGGAAAAAGAAAACAATAAATATAAAATAAGTGTAGAAAATAAGGAAATAGTTCCGGTAAAAGGAAAGAATAATATTTTAAAAAATTCAGTTAATTCATCATGAGGTTCATTAAGAAGTAAAATAAAAGAAGCGATAGATGAAATGTATATAACAGAAAAGAATGGGGAATATAAAAATAAAACCTCTTTAGAAGTAAATGGTATAGGATATAGAATAGAATATAAAAAAGAAGAAAGAGAATTAGAATTAATAATAGGATATAGTCATAAAATAAAAGAAAAAGTACCATTAAATATAGATATAAAAACAATAAGTCAAAATGAAATAAAAATAATACCAAAATATCATATATATAAAGAAAAAGGGAAAATATATTATAATTCAGCATCATTAAATACATTAACACAATATAGTAATAAATTAAGATTAATAAAACCGGCAAATAAAGATAAATATAAAAATCAAGGAATAAAAATAAAAAAAGACAAAAAATAGAAATACAAATATAATGTATATAAACTATACCTAAAAACCCCGTCTTTCTTTGAAAGAGGGGCCACTACCGTGCCGACGAGAAAACTAATGTAGAATAAAAAGAGAAGACAGAAGAGGTCTTTCTTTGAAAGAGGCACCAAAAGAAGAAATACATCACCAATTAATAAAAGATTATCCCCAATTAAGAATAAGAATACAGAAAACTAAAGAAGGTTAAAACCTGGCTTATTCAAAAAGAATAAAAAAAATTCTAAAAGAAACTACTTAGAGTAGTAGAAAAAAAAAGAAATGAGTAAACATTATCATCCATATCATTTAGTAGAACCTTCACCTTTTCCTTATATGGCGTCATTTTCGGCATTAGGGTTAACAGTAGGAGGAGTAATGTATTTTCATTCATATGAATACGGAGGTACATTAACAATAGTATCAGCAATATTAATAATAAGTATAGCATATTCATGATGAAGAGATATAGTAAGAGAAGCAACATTTCAAGGGCATCATACATTAGCAGTACAAAAAGGATTAAGATTAGGAATGTTACTTTTTATAGTATCAGAAGTAATGTTTTTTTTTGGTTTTTTTTGAGGATTTTTTCATTCAAGTTTAGGACCAGATATAAGTATAGGAGCAGTATGACCACCATTGGGAATACAATCAATAGATGCATTTGGAGTACCATTATTAAATACAGCAGTATTATTAACATCAGGAGCAACAGTTACTTGAAGTCATCATGCATTAATAGCAGGAGATAGATATAATACAATAATAGCATTAATATTAACTATAGTATTAGCAACAATATTTACAGCATTACAAGGAATGGAATATTATGAAGCATCATTTAGTATAGCGGATTCAGTATATGGATCAGTATTTTTTATGTTAACTGGTTTTCATGGATTTCATGTTTTAGTAGGAACAATATTTTTAGCAGTATGTTTAGTTAGAATAATTAGATCTCATTATACTAAAAATCATCATAACGGATTTGAAGCAGCAATATGATATTGACATTTTGTAGATTTCGTTTGATTAGGATTATTTGTAATAGTATATTGATGAGGTTGCTAATAAAGAAATCCTAAAGAAAAAAAGTAAAAATAGAATAGATATTTAAATAAAAAGATAATATCTCTTATTTCTTTTAAAAAGAAATAAGAGATAAATATAAAGAAACTTCTATTATATTTGAATCAAATACTATCCTCCCCTACTTTCACCTCTTTAACCCCCTCAGTACCACTACCCCTCTATAAAAACCTTCCAAATAAAAAATAGAAAAAAGAAAAATAATAAAGGAATATATGGAAGATCAGCAGGAACTTTGACTTTAAATAATAAACTTAAAGTAGAAGAAAAGAAAAAAGAATGAAATTAAAGGAAAAAAATTATTTAAATTTAAAAAATATTAATAATATAAAAGGTAATAAACAAATAGTAGAATCAACTATAAAAAATGAAGAAAGAAAAGGAGCTTTAAATATTTTATTATCTGGAAGATTAGGAGGAGTTAGTATGAGTCGTAAATTTATAACACCACGATTAAATAAAACAATAGAAAAAAAAGTAAGAAAAAATAAAGAAAAAATACAATTTAAAAAATTAACACAAATAGAATCTAAAACTAATTTAAATACAAATATAATTAAAAATAATAAAAATATAATAAATAATTCTAATTCAGCAATAAAACCACAAACGATAAATAGTATAGAAACATATAGACTACAATATACAAAAAAAGACATAAATACAAAATGAGGAAAATATGGATTAAAATTATGATTATATAATAAATCATAAAAAAAAAAATGATAGGAGAAATAAAAAAATATAAAGCAATAACACCTTCTTTAAGACATAGATTAACAGTAAAAAAACCCAAAAATATAGTAAAATTAGATAAAAATTTAATGAGAACAAAAAATAAAACAGCGGGAAGAAATAATCAAGGGAAAATTACAATAAGAAGTCGAGGAAGTAGTTGTACACATAAAAAAAAATTAAGAATAATAGATAGAGCAAGAGAATTTGGACAATTTAGTAGATGTATAGTATTAGATATACAATATGATCCTAATTTCTCCGGATTTTTAGCTTTAATAGAGCCAATAGAAGAAAATACACGATGACAAAAGAAATCAAAATTAAATACAGAAAAGAAAATAGAAAAAAAAAGATTATTAATATTAGCAGCCGATAAATTAAAAAAAGGAGCAATAATAGAAGGAAATAATTATAAAAAATTAAATAGATTTATAGAAGAAAAAGAATTAGAAAATCAAAATGAAATAGGAAATAGTAGACAATTAAAAGATATACCAGTAGGAACTTTAATATATAATTTACAACCATCAAATAATATAAATAATAAAGGAATATATGGAAGATCAGCAGGAACTTATTGTATATTATTAAAAACGATAGAAAATAAAGAAAATAATAAAGAAAGTACAAGTATAATTAGATTACCATCTAAAAAATTAATAAATGTACCAAGTACTAGTTTAGCTTCAATAGGTCAAGTATCAAATATAGATCATAATTTAACAATAAAAGGAAAAGCAGGAGCATCACGTTGAATAGGACGTAGACCAATAGTAAGAGGTCGAGCAAAAAATCCAGTAGATCATCCAATGGGAGGTAAAACAAAAGGAAGTGGTGGTTTAGGAAAACCAAAAAAAACAGCATGAGGTAAATTAGCTATGGGTCAAAAAAAAAAGTCAAAGAAATAATTTAAATCCCCCAAAAAATCCAGTAGATCATCCCTCTACTCCCTTGTTATCCACCCGACGAGATCATCCAATGGTAGAAAAATAAATAGGGAAGAAAGAAAATGAAAAAAAAAGGGGAGAAAGATTAGTAAATATTTTCTCCCTATCATTATCTATCCTTTTTTCTACCATCCCGGCTTCTTTAAAGAATTCCTTATCTATCACCCTTTCACTAAATATTTCTTAATATCTCTCTCTAAAAACAAAAATGTTCATATGCTTATGAGCAAAAAAAAAGAAAAAAAAGAAAAAGAAAAAGAAAGAAAATAAGTATATAAATAACTAATAATAATGTCTATAGCATAATGGTAATGCATTCGATTTCGGCTCGTAAAAATGGGGGTTCAAATCCCTTTAGACATTCACCGTAAAAAATTATTGTAAATAAAAATAGAATAAAATAATACTTAAAGTAGAAGATTCAATTTTTAGTGAAATAAGAAAACCTAACTCTATAATAGAGTAATAGTTCTAAAAACAGAAATTCAAAAAAGAATAAAAAGAGTAAGTAAAATTACTAGAAAGAGGAACGAAGGTAGAGGTGAAAAAAAAAAGAAAAAAAAATGGCAGAAACATTAGTTTATATCTTTTCTTTCGGAGCATTTCTTTCAGGATTTTTAGTAATAAGTTCTACAAATCCAATACATTCAGTATTTTCATTGGTAATGTGTTTTGCAAACAGTTCAATATTATTATTAATGTTAGGATATGAATTTTTAGCATTATTATTTTTAATAGTATATGTAGGAGCATTAGCAATATTATTTTTATTTGTGGTAATGATGTTAAATGTAAGATTAGTAGAATTAATTGAAAATTCAACAAGATATATACCAATAGGAAGTATAATAGGTATAGTATTTTTATTAGAATTATTATTAATAGTGGATTCACAATATACAATGAGTCCAACAAATATGATGTCAAATATATGATTTATAAATAATACATATGTATTAGACACACAAGCTTTTATAAAACAAGAAAATTTATCATTTCATTATGGAAATTTAACTAATGTAGAAGCAATAGGACAAGTAATATACACAAAAGGTTATATATATTTTATAGTTTCTAGTTTAGTACTTTTAGTTGCAATGGTTGGAGCAATAGTTATGACTTTATATCATGAACAAGAAGTTAGAAGACAAGATATCTTTTCTCAAATTACTACTGATATCCGATTAAAATCTTTAAATATCGCTCATAAAGGAGTAAAAAAAGAACCAGAATATAGAATGAGAACAAATGGAAAAGAGTAATACATATATAAATAATATAGGGACAAACCTATCAGAATTAAGTTATAATATAATAATATTTATACCGGAAATATTTTTAGGTATATCATTAATAATATTATTAGGATATGGAGTAATATATAGTAAAATAGGAGGATTAGTGAGTCAATTAAAAAAAATAACTAATTTAACAATATTATCATTAATAATAGCTATATATTTAATAGTAGATTTAAATATAAATATATTAAATAATATATCAAATACTTCAGAAATAATATCAACAGTATTAAATACAGAAATAATAAGTACAACTTTAAATAATAAAATAGAAAATAAAAATTTAATAATGTCACATTCAGTAGGAAGTATAGATAATTTAACATTATTAGTAAAAATAATAATAATAATAAGTGCAATAGCGATATTAATAATGTCAAAAGGAGTATATTCAAATAAAAAAGAAAAAATAATAGATTATGAATATACACAATTAATAATGTTATCAACATTAGGTATGTTATTATTAGTATCATCAAGAGATTTAATAATAATGTATTTATCAATAGAAACAGTAAGTTTATCATTATATATATTAGCAGCTATACGAAAAACAGGACAATTAAGTACAGAAGCAGGATTAAAATATTTTATATTAGGAGCATTAAGTTCAGGATTATTATTATTTGGATGTGCATTAATATATATAACAACAGGATTAATAGATTTTAATAGTTTAACATATTTTATATATAATAATATAAGTAATAATTTAGTAGGAATAGAAATAGGAGCAATATTTATAATATTTGCAATATTATTTAAATTAGCAGCAGCACCTTTTCATATGTGAGCACCAGATGTTTATGAAGGATCACCAACAATAGTAACAGCATATTTTGCAATAGTGCCAAAAATATCAATATTAATAATATTAACAACATTAATATATGGACCTTTTATAGGAATATTTAATACAGTAATAAAACCATTAATAATAATAAGTGGAATATTATCAGTAATAATAGGAAGTATAGGAGCATTAAATCAAACAAAAATAAAAAGATTATTAGCATATTCAGCAATAGGACATATGGGAATAATATTATTAGGATTAACACCAGGAACAATACAAAGTTTACAAGCATCTTTAATATATATAATATTATATATAGTAATGAGTTTAAATACATTTGCTTTAGTTATAATTTATTATAATAAATATGTTAATACTTTATCTACTTCTGATAAATCTCATTATATTAGCGAATTTTCTGGTTTATCTAGAAAAGAACCAGTTTTAGCAGGTACTTTTGCATTAAGTTTATTATCAATAGCAGGTATACCACCATTAGCCGGTTTTTGAAGTAAATATTTAATATTATTAACTTTAATTGAAAATGATATGAATTTAATTGCTTTATTAACTATTTTATTTTCTGTTATAGGTTGTTTTTATTATATTCGAATAATACAATGAATGTATTTTAAAAATAATAATTTATATGCTATAAAAGATTTAGCAGATATAGCATATTCTAGAATAACAAAAAATAATACAATTATAATAGAAAAAGAGAATAATGAAAGAAAAGAGAGTCAATCAATAAAAGGAAAAATGTCATTAGGTACAATATTAATTTTAGGTTGAACTTTTTATTTAATATTAACATTTTTAATTTATCCTAACCCTTTATTAATAATTACATTTGATACATTAATAAATACTTTTATTTAATATTTTCATTTTTAATTAAAAAAATAGAATTAGAAATAGGTAGCATTTATAAGCTATCTATTAAAGCATGATGGCAGAATGGTATTGCGCTAGTCTTGAAAACTAGTGTCTTAGGACATGCAGGTTCGAATCCTGCTCATGCTGAGGGGTACTAGTTCAACTGGTAGAACATTGCTCTTGCACGGCAAAGGAAAGGGTTCAATTCCCTTGTACTCCAAATAAATTAGTGCTTTTTAATAGAGTTTGAGTAACTTCAAAAAACCTCCCCAAAATAAAGAAAGAGTAATACTAGAAAAGGAATAAAGAAAGAGATAGAATAGTATAAAGATAATTATAAAATCTGTACACTACCCCCTTTCAAAGAAAGACGCATTAAAAAAGAAATAGAAAACTATAAAAAAAGAAAAATAACCACTATCTTTTCCATAAAAAAAGAATAAAGAAAGAGATAGAATAGTATAAAGATAATTATAGAATCTTGAGTAGCTCAGTTGGTAGAGCATTCGGCTGTTAACCGAATAGTCAGGGGTTCAAGTCCCCTCTTAAGAGTATATCCCGACGAGAAAAGAAATTGTTCCTTAAAATAAAGAATTCCTCTATTATTATAAAACTAGAAAAAAGGAATAAAAAAGAAGAAAATAAATACTAGAAAGACTTTCACCCCGAAATAAAGACTTTCACCCTGAAATAAAGAGAGTAAGGAAAATAAAGAAAGAGTAATACTAGAAAAGGAAAGAAAAAAGGAAAAAGAAAAGAAAAAGAAAAAAAAAGGAAAAAAAGAAAAGAAAACTAATAAAGTTCATAAGGAATTATCAAAAAAGATAAATAAAGTTCGAATCTTTAAATGAACAAATATCATTTGATTGTGGTGAATCTGGAAAGCTAGGTTATTGGATTTACACATGCAAGTAAATTATTAGAAAAGAAAATAATAAAGAATTATTAGATAGAAAATAATGCGTACGGGTGAGTAGAACATCGGAATCTACCTTATATTAAGGAATAAAAACTAAAAAATTAGGATAAAAGACTAAGAAAAGAAAGGAAAAAAACCTTACACACAAAAAGTGGTATAAGAGGAGCCGATGACAGATTAGTTAGTAGGTAGATTAAAAGACTACCTAGACGAAGATCTGTAGCTGGAATGAAAGTTTGATCAGCCACACTGATACTGAAACACGGATCAGATTCGGAAAATCGAAGCAGCAGTGATGAATCTTGCGCAATGTTCGAAAGAATGACGCAGCCAAATAACCATAGAGATAAATAATGTAGGAAGATTATGACAATAATACATTAAAAGGGCCACCTAATTCACGTGCCAGCAGGTGCGGTTAAACGTGGGGCTCAAGTTTTCAGAGGTATAATTAGGGGTGTAAAGGGTGTGTAGGCGGAATAAAAAGTAAAAATTAAAAATGCCTAAAAAAAGGAGGTAAAGGTTTTAAAACTATTATTCTAGAGTCTCTAAGAGGATTACGGAATGTCTAGTGTAGCGATAGAATGTGAGGAAACTAGAAGGAACACCAAAAAGCGAAAGCAGTAATCTGGGAGAAGACTGACGCTGAGACACGAAAGCATGGGGAGCAAACATGATTAGATACCATGGTAGTCCATGCCGTAAACGATGAATGTTAAATAATAGTAAATTATGTAAAACATAATAGAAAATTATTGTTGTAGATAACTTGTTAAACATTCCACCTGAATACTACGGTCGCAAGACTAAAATTCAAACAAATTGGATGTCTGAGATACCTTACTGGAGGAACATGTGGTTTAATCCGACGATCCGCGTGAAACCTTACCTAATTTAGTAGTCTAAGAAAAGTACAAAAATGTAATAGAAAATAGACTTCAGATACTGCATGGCCGTCGTAAGTAAGTGTTTTGGGATGTTAGGTTAACTCCATAAACTTACGCAACCTACGTTTTATATTGCTAGAATAATTAAAAAGAATTAGCACTTATAAATCATTTGTAGATTACGCCAGGCCGATATGGTTTTTATAATTAGGGCTACACATGTGTTACAATGGAATTAAACAGAGCTTTGTGAGTCTGCAAGGACAAACTAATAGTAAAAAAATTTCAAATTATATATAGTTCGGATTGAAGGCTGAAACTCGCCTTCATGAAGTTGGATTCAGCAGTAATCTTATATCAGCAAAGATAAGGTGAATAGAGCAATCTCAGGATTACACATTGTCTGTCACCGGGGAAAATAAGGACCCACTTGAAGTTTTAAAACTAATACAGCTTTTAGGAGCAGTAAAAAGTATAGAATAAGAGGGTGAATTAAATTCCCCGTAAGTCATAGCAAAGTTGTCGTACCGGAAGGTGCGGCAGGATGAAAAATTTATCAAAATATTAAAAGTATTTGAGAATTAAAAAGAAATAGGTAGAAAATAGAGTCAATATAAATTGTATTTGGATAGTAAAAAATAGGGTTAATGATATATAAAAGAAATAATTAAGAAATAAAATAAAAAAATAAAAAATATGACAGAGTTGTAAGACGTCGTTGTTACTTCGTATCATAACCAGAAAAAAAATGACCAGCAAACCTTCGGTGTGTTTTCCGGATGGAAAGGGTATTAATAATGGTAAAATATGTAAGTAAAAGGAAGAGTGCATTTAAGTTAACAGGTAAACTTTTTGGCTTCCATCCAGAGAACAAGGGTTCAAGTCCCTTAATGCACAAAATAAGTAATAACGGATATTCGACGGAAAGCTAGGGTATAGAGAAAGGTAAAGAAAGAAGTTCTGAAGGAGAAACGTTGATATCAGAACGACCAAACTAGAAAACTAGAAAAAAAGAAAACTCTGTGAACTGAAACATCTTAGTAACAGAAGGAAAAGAAATCAAACGAGATAGGGTAAGTAGCGGTGAGCGAAAATCTTAAAGCCTAAAAAAAAGAAAAGAATACGAAAACCAGAGAAGGTAATAAGTCCTGTAGTAAAAATAAATTTGAATAAGTAAAATGCGAAAGTGTTTGAAGAAAGGAGAACCATAACTTCTAAGGCTAAATATGATCTAAACACCGATAGTGAAAAAGTAACGTGAGTGAAAGCTGAAAAAGATATGCAAGGCAAAGTGAAAAAGAACAAGAAATCGAATATTTATAAGCACTCAATAAAATGAGGTACCTTTTGTATAATGGATTTGCAAGTTATTATTACTAGCGAGTAAAAAAATCTATAAAAGAAAGAAAACGTAGGGAAACCGAGTCTAAAAAGGGCGAAAAGTTAGTAAAAATAGGACCCGAAACCGAGTGATCTTTCCATGGTCAGTTAGAATTTCTGGTAAAACGGATTGGAGGAACGAACCTGTAGCTGTTACAAAAGCTTAGGATGAATTGTGGAAAGGGGTGAAATGCCAATCGAACTCGGAGATAGCTGGTTTTCTGCGAAATATATTTAGGTATAGCGTTTAAAAAAGAAATTACAGGGTAATGCTCTGATTGGGTATTTGGTGTTGTATTGCAATATACTTTATCCAGTTAACCAGAAAATATGTAATTTAAAATATTAAACAGACAGACTTTTGGCGATAAGGTCGTAAGTCAAGAGGGAAACAGCCCTAAACAAAAGTTAAGGTCATTAATTTTTTCTAAGTGCGAAAGGAAGGTTATATTACGAAGACAACTAAAAAGTAGGCTTGGAAACAGCCACCTTTTAAAGAAAACGTAACAGTTCATTAGATTAACATGTAATATAGCGCCGAAAATTAGGGTGACTAAGAAAAAAACCGAAACTTTGTTCTCAAATAAAAAGAAATCTAAGAAAAAATTAGAAAAAAAGAGAGGTAGCAGAACGTCTTGTAAAAAAGAAATTGAAAAATAAACAAGAGTGACAATGCAAATATGAGTAACGAAAACATCTTTTCAATAAAGATGGACCGAAAGTTCTAGGTTTCCAACTCACTGATAAACATAGTTGGGTGAATCTGTTCCTAAAATAAAATTCCAAAAGGAATAATTGATGGAAGTATCTATAAAGACTTTAATTAAAAAATTAAACGGGAAAAAATATAGAGAAAAATACAGAACTAAGACTGACACAAGTGAACGGGTAGAAAATACTAAGGTGATAGCTTAAATATCTTTAGGGAACTCGGCAAAATGTATCCGTACGTTAGCAAGAAGGATAGCTTCTAAAAAGAAGTCGCAGAGAAGAGTTGAGACCGACTGTTTACCAAAAACACAGCTTTTAGCTAACATGAAAATGGTGGAATTAAAAGCGACCCCTGCCCAGTGATTGTATCAAAAAACACTAAGTTAACGCTTAGGGTATAAAGACAATTAAATGGCTGCGGTAACCATGACCGTACTAAGGTAGCGCAATCAATAGCCAATTAATTGTTGGCACGTATGAATGGGGTAACGAGTCTCAAACTGTCCCAAAGGTATGGCTAGTGAAATTGAATTCGTAGTTAAGATGCTACGTAATTGTTGCAAGACAAGAAGACCCTACGCAGCTTTACTGTTATTATTAATTGTAAAAAGAAAAAGAATGTATAGAATAAAAGGGAGTCTAGGAAATAATTTACCCCAGTAAATTAAAGAGACTAAAATGAAATACCTCTCTTTCTTATTTTTTTTTATCTAAATACTAAAATTAGTATGACTATTTAATAAGAGACAGTTTTATTGGGGCGATAGCCTTTTAAATAGTAACAAAGGCTTACAATAGGTCAACTCATAACAATTAGAAATGGTTAGTAGAGTGTAATAGCAGAAGTAGGCTTGACTGTGAACCTGATAAGGTAAACAGGTCCATTTACATATTATATAATAATAATGTTTATTGGAGGTTATAGTGACCCGCAAATACTGAATGGAAAGATTTGCGATCATAAGTTAAGTTACGCTAGGGATAACAGCCTTATCACTACAGAGAGTTCATATCGATGTAGTGGTTTGGGACCTCGATGTTGGATTGGGATATCCTGAGGGTTGCATCAGCTCTCAAGGGTAGGACTGTTCGTCCTGTAATATCCTACATGATCTGAGTTCAGAGCGTTGTGAGACAGCTCGGCTTATATCTGCAACAATAAATTACTAATTGTGTGGCTTTCATTGTACGCAAGGATCTGAAAGTCGATCCCTCTGGTGTATCTGTTGTTTTTTAAAGCATTGCAGAGTAGCTACGGATTAATTTAATAAAGGCTGAAAGCATCTCAAGCCTGAAGTAAACACAAAACAAGGTAAATAAGAAACTGGGGAAGATTACCCCGTAATTAGGCAAAGAGTGAAGAAGCGAATTTGTACTAATAGTTAAATAATACTTATTATAAAATCTGCTCAAAATAAAATTGAGCAGATAAATTTTAAATCTCTTTTAAGATAGAATAGATTAAAAAACAAATATATAATTTATTAATTATATTTTTTATCTCCTCCCACAAAAAGAATAAAGAAAAGTCAAATAGAAATATAGAAAATTTGCTTTTCATTTATCATTAATAGAAAATTAAACCATTTGAAAAAGACTCTGTCTCTTAAAGGGTTGGGGAAGAAGAAAGATAGAAAAGAAGAAAAATAGAATAGTATAACCTACAACAATGTTGAATAAGGTAGAGAATAGTCTTTAAATCTAGAAAAAAATAGAGAATAAACCTTGAATCTAGAAAAAATAGAGAATTGTCTTTGAATCTAAAAAAAAACTTTCAACTATAATAAATAGAGAATAGAAGAAAGAAAAGAAAAAGAGAATAGTAGAATCTACAACAATATTGAATAAGGTAAATAATTTCCTTTTATCTATAATAAATAGATAATTAAGAGAAGAAAAAAAGAAAGAAAAGAAAAAGAAAAATGATGAATACTTTATTACCTCTATTTTTAATACCAACAATAGGAACATTAATAATAATAATAATGCCTTTTGGAACAAAAGAAGAGAAGAAATTAGGAAAAAATATAGCATTATTGACATCAATAATAACATTAATAGAATCAATAAGATTATGATGATTATTTGATTATAGTACACCACAATTTCAATTTACTATACAATTTAATTGAATAGATTATTTACCTCAGACAAATATATTAGGAGTATCAAGTGGATTTGAAAATATATTATTTGGAATAGATGGAATATCAATAGTATTTATATTATTAACAACATTATTAATACCAATATGTTTATTAGCAAGTTGAGAAAGTATAAAACATTTAACAAAAATATATTTAATATGTTTTTTATCATTAGAAATATTATTAATAGGAGTATTTACAGTATTAGATATATTAGGATTTTATATATTATTTGAAGGAGTATTAATACCAATGTATTTAATAATAGGAATATGAGGATCAAGAGAACAAAAAATAACAGCAGCATATTATTTTTTTTTTTATACTTTAGTAGGATCAGTATTAATGTTAATAGGAATATTATATTTATATAGTATAAGTGGAACAACAGATTATTTAACATTATTAGGATATGAAATAGAATTTGATGTACAAATATATTTATTTTTAGCATTTTTTGCAAGTTTAGCAGTAAAAATACCTAAATATCCATTTCATATATGATTACCACAAGCACATGTAGAAGCACCAGTAGCCGGATCAGTAATATTAGCAGGAATATTAATAAAATTAGGAGGATATGGTTTTATAAGATATACAATACCATTACTACCAGAAGCTTCAAAATATTTTACACCATTAATATTTACATTAGCAATATTAGCAGTAATATATGGAAGTTTAACTACATTACGACAAACAGATTTAAAAAGAATAATAGCATATTCTTCAGTAAGTCATATGGGAATAGTAACATTAGGAATATTTACATTAACAGCAACTGGATTAATGGGTTCAATTTTTTTACAATTAGCACATGGTTTAGTATCTAGTGCATTATTTATAGTAGTTACAGTATTATATGATCGTCATCATACAAGATTAGTAAAATATTATAGAGGAGTTGCAGTAACAATGCCAATTTATGCTACAATATTTTTATTTTTTACATTAGCGAATATAGCAGTACCTTTAACTTGTAATTTTGTTGGAGAATTTTTATGTCTATTAGCTACTTTTCAAGTAAATACTATTATAGCAATATGAGCTTCTTTAGGTATAGTATTATCAGCCTGTTATGCATTATATTTATATAATAGAGTATGTTTTGGAGAATATAGTAGATATTTAACTACTACAAATAATTTTTCAGATATTAATAGACGTGAATTTTTAGTTTTATTGCCTTTAATTCTAGGTACTATAATATTAGGTATATTTCCTAATATAATTATGGATATATTACATGCAAGTGTTATAAATTTAACAACTTACATTTAATATAATAATCCTATCTATCACACTACCTCTAAAAAATTACCACTTAAACAGCAGAACAATATTCTGCCCGCCACGTCCCGAAAGAAATAAAGAAAGACGGACAGAAAAAAAAGAAATTGTACTATCATTTATTTATAGTATTTAGATAGTACAATATTTCCTTACTTTCACCACTAAAATCCCGACAAGTAGAGAAAATAAAGAAAAAATAAAGAAAATAAGGACTACCCCACCACTAAAAAGTAAGGACACGATTAAAAGTATTTATAAAAAATATAAGGGATACATTAGAGGGGTATATGATGAAAATGGTATACATGGCTGCTTTAGGTGCAGTTGCTAAATAGCATGCAGGTTCGAATCCTGCTATACTCAAATGCGATTAAAAACGAAAAAATTAAAATCGGACTATATAAAACGATTAAAAGCAAATAAAGAGGAAAAAAAAGGAATAAGAAAATCAAGTTTATTAAAAAATAAAATATTACCATTATCAATAAGATATCATATATTAAATAAATCTGAAGATATTCAAATAAAAAAAACTCAAATTAGAAATAGATGTATAATAACAGGAAGATCTCGTGGAATTTTTACAAAATTTGGTATTTCACGTATAGAATTAAGAAATCAATCTAATGTAGGAAATATACCTGGTATGACATCTCACGAATAAAAGAATGAACAATTTAATATCATTAATAAATAATAATAATAAAAAAAATAATCATAATAATCTTTTAAATTTAATTTATAATAGAGAAAGTTATGAGATATGTAAAATATTAGAATTAGAAGGATATATTAAAGATTTAAAAGTTAGAAATGTTAATAGAAATAAAAAAATATCTTTTTTATTAAATATGAATAATAATACTATTAAATTGATTTCTACTTCAGGTAGAAGAGTATATATTTCTAATAGACAAGTAGGGAGTTTAAATAATACAAGAAAAAAAACATTAAATCAATCAAAAATAAGTATTAAAGAAATATTTTCTTATAATGATAATTTATATATTATAAGAACATCGAAAGGTCTTTTGACAGAAAAAGAAGCAATAAAACTTAATATTGGAGGTGAACTAATAATAAAGGTGAAAAACAAAAATATTAAGAATTTTATAAGTAAGTAAAATATATTTATAAAAACCTAAAAATTATACTACTATCTTCTCTTAAATAAAGAAGGACTAATAAAATAATATTACTCTTCTTTAAAAAAATAATAAAGTACAACATATAAAGTTTAAATGGATTAAAAGAGAATAATAAAGTACAATATTTAATTAAAGTTAATACAAATAATATTAAAACTAAGGTAGAGTTTAACTGAATAAAAAAATATAGTAAAGTACAATATCCAATTAAAGTTAATACAAATAATATTAAAACTAGAATAGAGTTTAATTGGACGGAAGCAAATCGGAAAGTTAATATAAAGAATATCTCTAAAACTAGAATGAAGTTTAATCAAGTCGAAAATTATCATAAAGCGCGATATCTAACTAAAGTTAATAAATTAAAAAATAAGTATAAAAATTTCTTAATATATGGGCATAATTCAATACAATTTGATATGAAATTAATATTTGAAGTTGCTATAGATTATTATGAAGTGGTACCTATAATGATTAATAAAATAGTATTAGGCTATAAAATACAAAGGGATGACATTGAAATTATATTTAAAGATTCTTTTTTAATGTTACCTCAATCACTTAAAAACTTGGGTTTAGCTTTAAAGATATTTAGATCTAATTATTATGAAGCCAATACAATAGTAAGTTTACCCTGACGAGTTGAGAGAAGGTTATGCTGGAGGGATAGTTAATGTGCATAAACCTAGATTAAAATCTTCTTTAAAAAGAAAAGAAATGTATTGTTATGATGTTAATAGTCTTTATCCTTTTATAATGCAGCAAGAATTTGCGCCCTCTCTAAAGACTACCCCGCCCCTCCGAATAGGAACACCTCTCTTCCCATCTCCTTAAAGAAAAGAAAAAGAAAGAGAAAAAAAAGAAGAAAGAAAGAACAAAGACTGAAATATATCAATCCCCAAAAAAAACTAATACTTTAAGTAAAAGATAAAGTAAAAGAAGAAAAGATTAAGAAAATGGCAAATTATAAAAATAATTGTCTTAAATCACAAAAATAGTGTGAGAGCCATAAGAAATTATATAAAAATATAATAAAAAAGAATTTCTACTTAGAGTAGAAGAAAAGAAAAAAAAATGGCATATAGTGCATTCGAACAATTTGAAATTATTAGATTAATACCTTTACATTTATTTGGAAATTTAGATATATCAATAACAAATTCAACAGTATTTATGATGTTGGCTTTATTATTTTTTTATTTTTTATTTAGTGTAAGTGGTGTTAAGGCTGGTTCATTAGTACCATCAAGATGACAATCAGTAATAGAAATAATATATGAAGCAATATTTGGAATAGTAGCAGATAATATAGGAAAAGAAAAAGGACATCAAGCATATTTTCCATTTATATTTACAATATTTATGTTTATAGTATTAATGAATTTATTTGGAATAGTACCATATACATTTTCACCAACAGCACATATAGCAGTGACATTTGGTTTAAGTTTAAGTATATTTATAGGAGTAACATTATTAGGTATAGTAAATTATGGAGGAAATTATTTTTCTATGTTTATGCCAGCAGGAAGTCCATTAATATTAGCACCATTTATGATAGTAATAGAATTAGTATCACATGGGGCAAAAGCAGTATCATTAGGAGTACGATTAGCGGCAAATATAACAGCAGGACATATATTATTTGCAATATTATCAGGATTTACTTGAACAATGTTAACAGCAGGAGGTATAATGACAATAGCAAGTATATTTCCAATGTTAATAGTATTATTTATTACGGTTATAGAAATGGCAGTAGCAGTGATACAAGCTTATGTATTTGCATTATTAACAGCAATATATATTAGTGAGTCAATACACTTACATTAAGAAAAAAAAAGAAAAAAGAAAATGCCACAATTAAATATAGAAACTTATGTTTCTCAATATTTTTGATTTATTAGTATTTTATTTGCTTTTTATTATATAGCTATATCTCAAGTAATACCTAGAATAGCATCAATAATGAAAACTAGAGAAAAATCAACAGAAAGTGTAGGAATTACACATAATGAAATTGTAGATATATCTACAGCAAGTAATATATATAGAAATATTAGTAAAAATGTTTCTACAGAAATACATACTACTAAAGACCAAGAATTAAAAACTTTGAAAAAAGTAAGTGAATCTTGAGTTAAAAAACATATATAATTAAAAAAATACTATTCTAAATATAATAGATTAATAATCAATTAGAAAAAAGAATATTATCTATCTATCTTCAATAATCCTCTTATCTTTGACAACCCTCTTTATTCAATATCTTCTTATCTCACTACTGTGCAGAAAAATAAAAGTATGAATAGGACGGAAGAAAAATGAGATAAGTGGTAGAGGAATAAGAAAGAAAAAGAAAACAGAAAAATTACCACTGAAAAAGAAAAGAAAAAGAAAATACTAAATAAAGAAAAGAAATTAGTATTAAAAGAACTTCCTTTTTTAACTCCCAAGAAAAAAATTATTAAAAGAAAAAGAAAATACTAAATTAATTAAAATTAAAAAGTATTAGATAGAAAAAAAGAAAAAAAAGAAAAAGAAAAAATGATATTAACAATTATAGAAATTTTATTAAAAATATTAGCATTAGTGGTACCATTATTGATAGCAGTAGCATATTTAACGCTAGCAGAAAGAAAAGTATTAGCATCAATGCAATTAAGAAAAGGACCAAATGTAGTCGGAATATTTGGATTATTACAGCCATTAGCGGATGGATTGAAATTATTTGCAAAAGAAGCAATATTACCAACACATGCGAATTTAGTAATATTTATAGCATCACCAATAGGAGCATTAACATTAGCATTATTATCATGAGCGGTAATACCATATAATGAAGGAGAAGTAATAGCAGATGTAAATGTAGGGTTATTATATATATTTGCAGTATCATCAATATCAATATATGCAATATTAATGTCAGGATGGTCAAGTAATTCAAAATATGCATTTTTTGGAGCAATAAGAGCAGCAGCACAAATGATATCATATGAAGTATCAATGGGTTTAATATTATTATCAGTAATATTATGTGTAGGAGATTTAAATTTAACATCAATAGTAATGGCACAAAAAGAAATATGATTTTTTATACCATTAATGCCAGCATTTTTTATGTTTTTTGTATCAGCATTAGCAGAAACAAATAGAGCACCTTTTGATTTAACTGAAGGAGAATCAGAATTAGTATCAGGATATAATGTAGAATATTCAGGAATGACTTTTGCATTATTTTTTTTAGGAGAATATGCACATATAATATTTATGAGTTTATTAACAGCTTTATTATTTTTTGGGGGTTGATTACCACCATTTGATATAATGCCATTAAATTTAATACCAGGTGAAGTATGATTAGGAATAAAAACAGCTTTATTTATGTTTTTATTTGTTTGAGTTCGAGCTTCTTTTCCGAGATTAAGATATGATGCTTTAATGATGTTATTATGAAAATCTTATTTACCTTTAAGTTTAGGATTTTTAGTTTTAACTGCTTCAATTTTAATTGCTTTTAACGGCTTGTGTCCTAATTTTGCATAAAAAAAAAGAAAAAACCAATATTCATTATCTCATTTTAGATAAATGTGGAATTTTGCATAAAAATATACATTAGCTCAGAAAAAGAAAAGAGAATTTTGTAGAAATTTATTCATTAAATCATTTTTTAGAATGAGAATTTGGAAAAAAAATAGAAAAAAGAATTTTTAGGATGACAATTAGAAAAATAATAAACATTAAAGAATTTTTGACAGTGAAAATAAGAAAAAATTGGCCTAGGTAGCATAGTTGGTAATGCGTCTGTTTTGTAACCAGATGATCAGGGGTTCAAATCCCCTCTTAGGCAGCACTAAAAAAACCCTATTCTGCCCCCACCCAGGACTCGACGAAGAAAAAGAAGAAAAGAAAAGGAAAAGTATACATTGGTAAGTTAGCCGTTTTGCTAAATCGGTACTCTATACGAGTTTGCAGGTTCGATTCCTGCCTTTTCCGAAAACAAAAACTCCCAGCCTCTTAAAGGAAAAAGAAGCTCTTCTAAAACATAAAAAAAGAAAAAAAAAAGAAAGAAAGAAAAAAGGTGGTAATAGCTCAGTTGGTAGAGCAAATCTTTGTGGCAGATTAGGTCGCAGGTTCGAATCCTGTTTATCACCCAATGGCGACAATAAATAAAATATCAAGAAATATAAGAAAATCGAAAAAAAAGCAAATAGAAAAAAAAGTGTTAAATGGACCACAATTAAAAGGAGTGTGTTTAAGAGTATTAACTAGAAAACCAAAAAAACCAAATTCAGCACAACGAAAAATAGCAAAAGTTAAATTATCAAATGGTATAATAATAGACGCTTTTATACCAGGAGAAGGACATTCATTACAAGAACATGGAATAGTGTTAGTAAGAGGAGGACGAGTAAAAGATTTACCAGGAGTAAAATTAAAATGTATAAGAGGTAAACATGATTTATCAGGAGTAATAAATAGAAAAACATCTAGATCAAAATATGGAACAAAACTAAATAAATAAAAACAAATGTTAAATAGAAGACCAAAAAAAACTAAATTTTTAAAATATCAAAAAGGTAGATTAAATTATAATTTACCTATAAAAGAAGAAAATAAAAAAGAAAATCAAAAAGATTTAAAATATGTATTAATAGCATGTGAACCCTATAGATTAACAGCTTCCCATATCTATGCTGGAGAATTAGCAATAAAACGTTCATTAAAAAAAGCAATAGAAAGTGGAGATGCAGCAAGATGGAATATACGAGGAAAATTAGAAATAAAAGTATTTCCACATATCCCAGTAACAAAAAAACCAGCAGAGGTAAGAATGGGAAAAGGAAAAGGAAGTATAGATTATTGAATGACTAGAATAAAAGTAGGTAGTCCAATATTTGAATTAAATTTTCAAAATAAAAAAAATACAAATAAAAGTATAGAAAATCGTTGTTATAATATTGCAAAATCTGCATTAAAAATAGCAAGTAGTAAATTACCAATAAAAACAAATATAGTAAGTAATATTTAAATACAGAAAAAGAAAGAGAATATACTACCATTCCTTCGAATATACTACCATTCCTTCGAATATGGAAGGAAGAAAAGAAAAATATATAAGGATAAGAAAAATCCTTATATATAAAAAAAAGAAAAAGAAAAAGAAAAAAAAAATAAAATAATAAATAAATTCATTATATTCTCATTTAACAGGGACTTATGCTGGGCTGCAATATAAAAGATAGTAAAAGCCAGAAAGCCATATATGACAGTAGTAGATAAATTAACTGTATTACGTTCAATCTGTTTCCTCTATAAAACTTATCCTTCGATGGAATAACCAAAGAGAAAAAACCCGCTTAAGAATACTGAATATATGGACCCCTTTAAAAGAAAGACCAACATACAATCCTTTAAAAGAAAAAATAAAAAAAGAAAGAAAGTATAAAGAAAATTCCCTAAAAGAAAGTGTTCGTAGTTCAGTTGGTAGAACGATAGTCTTCTAAACTATATGTCGCTGGGTTCAAATCCCGCCGAGCACTAAAATTATTAAGTTAGTAATAAAAAAAAAGAAATGTATTATTTAATATTATTTATACCATTAATAAGTGCAATAACAGCAGGAATATGGGGAAGAAAAATAGGAGAAAAAGGAGCAGGAATAATAACAACAACAAGTATAATAATAACAAGTATATTATCATGATGAGCATTTTATGAAGTAGGAATATGTTCAGCACCGGTATATGTACCATTATGAAAATGAGTAACAGTAGGAACACATTTAGAAATCACATTGGGATTAATGTATGATAGTTTAACAGTAACAATGTTAGTATTAGTAACAACGGTATCATCATTAGTACATATGTATTCAACATCATATATGGAAGGAGATCCACATTTACCAAGATTTATGTCATATTTATCATTATTTACATTTTCAATGATAATGTTAGTAACAGCAGATTCATTTATATTTTGTATGTTCGGATGAGAATCAGTAGGAATATGTTCATATTTATTAATTAATTTTTGATATACACGAATTAATGCGAATAAATCAGCGATGAAAGCAATGATAGTAAATAGAATAGGAGATATGGGATTAATAATAGGAATGTTAGCGATATATGAAGTATTTAATAGTTTAGATTATAGTACAATATTTAGTACTGCATATAAATTAACAGAAGAAACAATAATAATATGAAATATAGAATTACATGGATTAACAGTAATAAGTAGTTTATTATTTATAGGAGCAGTTGGAAAATCAGCACAATTAGGATTACACACCTGATTACCAGACGCAATGGAGGGTCCAACACCAGTGAGTGCATTAATACATGCTGCAACAATGGTTACTTAATAAGTTGCCGTATATTTTAGTGATAAAATATATAATGATTCCACCGTATGCTGGAAAGCCTCAAAAAAAAAGAAGAATAAAAAAGTTTATAAATACACTTTTTATTAAATATATACAATATCAAAATTTAATAAAAATCGTAAAAAAGTTATAAACGAGGTAATCAGCAGGTAACCGAAAGTATATTAAGGGTACCTCAGAGACTAGACGTGGAAATACTTAAAAAAAAGAAAAAAAAATGAATAAGATAAAAAAAAAGAATTTAGATAATCAACAATACATTGAGTTCAAGGAAAGAATAAAAAATTTAGGTTTAAAAATAAATTATGTAAATTGATTAATAGGTTTTAGTGAAGGAGATGGAAGTTTTGTATTAGGAAATGATCCTAAAAGACCACCTCATTTTGAAATTACTCAAAATTTACGAGATATAGGTTTATTATATGAAATACGAACTACTATAGGCTATGGATCAATTATTAAAAGAGAAGAAGCACATAGAAGAGTAGCTGTTTATCAATTAATGGCTAATAAAGAAGGATTAAAGAAAATAATAAAAATATTTAATGGTGGAATAAGATTACCTCATAAATTAGAAAGATTAAAATTATTTGTTGAGGCATATAATTGTTTTTACCACGACGAAAATATAGAAGTTATTAATACTTTATGTCCTATTACTCTTCAAGATTCATGGTTAGCAGGTTTTACAGATTCGGATGGAAGTTTACAAGTGAGAATAAAAAAATGTAAAACTTCTAAAATTGGTTATAGTGTTAATTCTAGAATAGCTTGATCACAAAAAAATCAAGAATCTTTAGAATTAATAAAATCTAGTTTAGGTCTTAAAGTTAACATTAGTTATGATAAATCATGAGATGGTTATAGGTTACAAAATGAAAATATGGGAAAAAATCAAATCTTAATAACATATTTAAATTCTTTCCCTTTTAAAACAAAAAAAATACTTGAGTATAGATATTGATGTAAAATAATAGAAATAAAAACTCAAGGATTAACTAATGAACGATTACAATTAATAGAAGATTTAATAAAATCTTTTAGACAAAAAAGATTATAAGTCTTCTATAATATAAATTAAATTATTTTATTTTATTTTTTTTTAAAAATTTTTAAGTATAAGATATAGTCCGATCTATGCAGATAATGTATAGCGAATATTTTATGAAATTAAAAAATGAAATATCAACATTATGAACAGCAGGAGTATTTTTATTAATAAGATCATCTCCAATATTAGAATATGCACCAAAAGCATTAGTAATAATAACAATAGTTGGAACATTAACAGCGTTATTTGCAGCAAGTGTAGGATTAGTACAAAATGATATAAAAAAAGTAATAGCATATTCAACATGTAGTCAATTAGGATATATGATAATGGCATGTGGATTATCTAATTATAATGTAGCATTATTTCATTTATTTACACATGGATTTTTTAAAGCATTATTATTTTTAGGAGCAGGAAGTGTAATACATGCAATGGGAGATACACAAGATATGAGAAAATTAGGAGGATTAATTAGAAGTATACCATATACATATTCAATGATGTTAATAGGATCATTATCTTTAATGGGATTTCCTTTTTTAGCAGGTTTTTATTCTAAAGATGGTATATTAGAATTAGCTTATGGTAAATATACTATTGATGGTACTTTTGCACATTGAATGGGAACAATAGCCGCAATGATGACAGCATATTATTCATTAAGATTAATATATTTAACTTATTTAACTAATACTAATGCATCACAACAGACTTTTAAATTAAGTCATGAAAGTCCTTGACAAATGACAATACCATTATTAATATTAAGTATAGGAAGTATATTTTTCGGTTATTTATTTAAAGAAGCTATAATAGGAATAGGATCACCTTTTTTAGGTGCATCAATTTTCATTTCACCTTTTCAAAATGGAGGTGATCAATTTATTAATGGTGAATTTATAGATAGTACTGTAAAATGAATTCCAGTAATTTTTAGTATAACTGGTGCTTTATTAGCAATAATATTTTATCATTTTATAGAATTAGGTTGATATAATTGATTAATAAAAACATTTTTCAGTCATTCTTTATTAGGATCTTTTAGTAGAACAATTTTTACTTTTTTAAATAATAAATGAAATTTCGATCAAATTTATAATGCTTATATTGGTAGACCAATATTAAAAATAGGTCATATAATAACTTATAAAGTATTAGATAGAGGATGAATAGAAATATTAGGACCTTATGGTATTTCACGTGGTTTAATATATATTACTAGAAATTTAAGTACTTTACAATCTGGAGCTTTATATAATTATGCTTTTACTATTTTTGTATCTGCCATTTTATATTTAACTTTTGTATCTTTAAATTTTTAGTATTTTTACCATTTATCAAATAAAAAGGATGGAAAGGGATATAAAATCCTAATTTTTTGTTATTTAAATAGGATATTTTTCCAATATTAGAATAGTATAAAATTGGATATTATACCAAATTATAATAAAATTAGAATAAGATAGAGTGTTTAAAAACACTCTATTAAAAGCTTATAGCTCAGTGGTTTAGAGCGCGTCATTGATAATGTCGAGGTCCCAGGTTCAAAACCTGGTAAGCTTAAAAAGAAGAGAAAAAGGAAAAATTCGAAAAAAAATCCTCCCCTCTAAAACCTCCCTTTTAAAAAAGGATTCGTAGTATAATGGTAATACAAGGTGCTTCAAACTCCTTACTGAGGGTTCGATTCCTTCCGAGTCTGAAAAGAAAATGAAAAAAAGAATAGAATTTTGATCGATAAAACAAGAAGATATAAATAAAAATAAAAAACCATTAAAATATAATGTAGCAGAAAATATAAATAGTGAATCAAAAAAACAATTTCATGCAAAACAAAGTTATAAAAGATTATATTCTAATAATTGATTTGAATTGAAAACAGAAATAAAAGAGAAAAAAAATAGTAGATTTTCTAGAAATAAAATATTACGAGAACGATATTTACAAAGATTATCAGAAAATAGAAGAGAAAATAATGAAATAAATTATAAAAACTCAGAAGAATTTTTCCAATTATTAAATAATCAAACTTTTTTTGATGGTAATTTTACGGTAATAGAAAAAATAGAAAGACGATTAGATGTAATTATATGTAGATTAGGTTGAGCACATAGTTTAACACAAGCACAACATTTAGTGAAAACAGGTCAAATAACAATATCATCAAAAGGACCAATAAAAGGGGAAGATATGAAAAGAAACATACCAGTGGGAAGTGTTTTAAAAAGAAAAAGAATACAAAAGGAAATAAATAAGGAAAAAGAATGAATATGTTCATATTTATTAAAATCTTTTAATGAACACGAAGAAAGTGCAATATTATTAAGACAACCTTCTGAAAAAGAAGTATTAAAATTTTGATGATTAAATAGTCTTGAAGTACAAAATGACAAAAAGAAATTATTAATAGAAAATTTAATAAAATTAAATGATAAATTAAATTTATCGACAAAATAAATTAATTAAAGATCAAAAAATTAAAAGATCTTTAATTACTTTTTACGGACTAGTTTAATGGCAAAACTCTCGATTTTGATTCGAGCGACTTTAGGTTCGAATCCTAAGTCCGTAAGAAATAGAAAATAAAGTATAAGATTAGACACTTATCTCTTTCTCTCTTAACTATTAGTGAAAAATATAAAGAAAAAATAATAATAATGAAAAGAAAGAAAAAGGAAATGTAGCATAATAGGTCAATGTTCCTGTTTGTCAAACAGGAAGATGCGGGTTCAAATCCCGCCATTTTCGAAAGTATAATAAATTTATTATACTAAATAAAGAAGACCTAGTAAAAACTAGAAAACAGTTAAGTTGAGATCTTCAAAACTTTAAATACAGTTTATTCTTTGAATGAACTAAAAAGAAAAAAAATGATTGAAGCTGCTAAGTTTATTGGTGCTGGAGCTGCAACTATAGGAGTTGCTGGATCTGGAGCTGGAATAGGAACAGTATTTGGATCATTAATCACAGGATACGCAAGAAATCCTTCATTAAAGCAACAATTATTTACATATGCTATTTTAGGGTTTGCTTTATCAGAAGCAGTTGCTTTATTCGCATTAATGATCGCATTCTTAATATTATTTTCATAATAAAATATAGAAATATAAAATAAGACTAGAATAACAGAAAAAAAGAAAAATATATAAGGATAAGAAAAATCCTTATATATAAAAAAAGAAAAGAAAAAGAGAATAAGAAATCCTTATAAAGAAATTCCTTTAACAAGTATAAAATAAGAATTTTAGATTATAACATTAGAAAAGGAATAATAGTTCTACTTTTAGTAGTAAAATTTAGAGTAGACGACGAAAAAAAATAAAAAGAAGAAAGAAGAGAAATAGGATATTAACTCCTTATCCCCGATGTCTTCATCCTAGGACAACGTCCTACCTATCCAACCTTAAAAAAGAGAGAAAGAAAGAATTTAAGGGAAGAAAAAGAAAAAAAAAACTCAAAAAAAGAAACTACCTTTTGAAAAGAAAAGCGATAGAAAAAATAGAAGAGTGAAAAAAAAGAAAGAAAGAAAAATGGTGGAACAGTATATTATATTGGGTTTTATATTATTTATATTGGGAACTTTAGGAATAGTAATAAATAGAAAAAATATAATAGTAATGTTAATGTCAATAGAATTAATGTTATTAAGTATAAATTTTATTTTAATTCTAGGTTCAGCATTTTTAGATAATTTAACAGGACAAATATTTGCATTATATATACTAGTAGTAGCGGCAGCAGAATCAGCAATAGGATTGTCGATATTAGTAGCATATTATAGAGTAAGAGGAACAATAGCAGTAAAATTTATAAATTTATTGCGTGGATAAATAATAAAAGTAAATATATATAAGCAAAAAAGCTTATATATAATGAAGTCCCAATCTTCTAACAGGTTAGGAAACATGCTTTTCATGCATGTAATACAGGTTCGAGTCCTGTTTGGGATAAAGATGCTATAGTTTAATAGGTTAGAATAACACTCTCATAAAGTGTAGGTTGAGGGTTCAAGTCCCTCTAGCATTATAAGGAAAGAAATAAAGAAATTCAATATTGCAATATATTCTAACTTATTAAACACACTGATAAAAGTTCTAGCTTTCCCATCTTTCAACTCTATTTGTAAATATATATATAAGAAAAGAAAAAGAAAAAAAGAAAGAATAGAAAAAATATTACAAATATATAAAATAATAGAATTATAGAAAAAAGAAAACACATAGAAAGTGTATTATTAAAAGGAAAGAAAGAAAGAAGAAAAATAGAATATATAAATACTTTCTGTGGTGAAACAGGTAGCCACGCAGCACTTAAAATGCTGTGTCTTATGACATGTAGGTTCAAGTCCTACCAGAAAGAAAACAAAGGTCAGCCAAAAATATAGAAAAGCGACACCAAACCCAATCGAACTTGAGATTTGTCAGCCCATTTATTTATATGATTAATTTATATAAGTTAGGGCGTGGGTTGATCTTTAAAAAAAAGAAAAGAAAAAGAAAAGAAAAAAGAAAAAGAGAAAAAGAAAATACTAAATAAACCTCCTCTTATACAATTTCCCTTTAAAAATACTTAATTACCACTTCCCTTAATTACCATTTCCCGACATACTACCCCTCTATCCTGAGCCACCGAATTATCCCTAAAAATTCCCACTATTTATGTAAATGAAAGAAAAGGAAAATTACTACGACGAAAAAGGAAAATAAGGAAAGAGTATAAAATTCCTTTACCAACATAGTATAAAAGAAAAGCCTGAATAGCTCAATTAGGTTAGAGTATTTCGCTGAAAACGAAAGGGTTCCCGGTTCAAGTCCAGGTTCAGGCACTTAAGAAGAAGAAAAAAGAAAGAAAAGCAGAGAATAACTCAATTGGTAGAGTACTTAGTTTGGGACTAAGAGGTTAGGGGTTCAAGTCCCCTTTCTCTGAAAGGAAAAGCAAAAAATTCTAATACAAATATTCAATTTTCCTTCCAAAAGTCCCCACTCGATACTACCATTCCGAAAACAAATTTTTGGCCTAAGAAGAACCTAAAATAACCCTTACACTAAATCCTTCTTAATATCTCTTTAAAAACAAAGCTTTAAGAACTCCCGCCCTTTCACCACAAAAGAAAAATGTATAAAGCGTGGAAAATCATAAGATAGTAATATTATTCGGTGATAGAAAAGAAACCCAGCTTTAGAATAACAGAAAGACATCACCATCAAAAACCATCTTCCTTATAAAGTCACCATTTTATAAGACTACCCACAAAAAGAAAGAGAATAAAAGGACATTTAGCTCAATTTGGTTAGAGCGCTTTTTTTACACGAAAGAGGCTATGGGTTCAAGTCCCGTAATGTCTAAATGATAGAAACTAGATTAAATAAAAATTTAACAGTTTTTAAGAATCTTATAAAAATAAAAGGATTAGGAAATTATAGAGTAAATAGAATATGTAAAATATTAGGGGTGAATCCGAATAGAAGATGATGAGAATTATCAAAAACACATATAGAAAATATATATATATTATTAGCAAAAATAAAAAAACAAACAGATTTACAAGAATCTAATTATCTAATAACAATAGAAGAAGAAAAGGAAAAAGGAATAAGAGAAAAAATAAAAAAAGAAGAGAATTATAAAAAGAATTATGCTCTTTCAAAAGGTTTTCAATTAGGAGGACAAGGAATAATGGCTTTAATAAATAAAAATCCATCAAAAACAGGAAAAGGAGTAATGATGATAGAAGAAAATTTATCAGATTATAATAAAAAAAAAATAATAGATTTAATAGCAAGTAATTCATATAGAGGTCGACGTATTAAAAATGGGTATCCAGTTAGAGGACAAAGAACTAGATCAAATGGAAAAACAGCTAGAAAATTAAATAAAAGAAGAGTTTAATAGAAAAAATATAATAAATAATATTACTCTTCTTTAAAAATTATTCTACAAAGGTATAGTCATTCTATCCTTATCTACAGTCTGTTTTCTTTATAAAATCCTCTCCCTAATAATCGATAATATAAATCCTCTCCACTAAATGCTTAGAAAAATAACTTTAGAAAAGAAAAAGGCTGATATATTTATGAGCAAAAAGAAAGAAGAAAAAGAAAAAAGGAAAATGAATTATATAAGTTTACATATAAAAGAATTAAAATATAGTATATATTATAGTATAATAAGTTATATATTGACATTTTTAAGTATATATGCACATATAGAAATAGTAATATCATTTTGGATATCATCAACAAAGGAAAGAAATATGATAAATATAATATTTACAAATTTATCAGAGGCATTTATAATATATATAAAATTCGCACTGTTATTTGGATTAATAATAAGTATACCATTTATAAGTATAATAATATATTTATATATAAGATCAGGATTATATAAATTTGAAGATAGAATAATAAAAAGATTTTATAAAATATATATGATAATATTACCTTGTATGGTATTTATACTATTACCAAATATAATAGATTATGTGATAGAATATTTTAGTAGTTATCAAAATAATCGTTCGATATATTATGAAATAACATTTATACAAAATTTTAGAGATTATTTTGAATGAATAAGTAATATAATAATAATTAGTATAATAATAACATTTTGTCCATTAGTATATATATTAATTTGAATACCAATAAAAAATAGAAAAACAAAAATAGTAACTTTAAAAAGTAGACAATATATATATTTATTTATATTAATAATTATAGCTATTATAACACCACCAGATATATTAAGTTTAATATGTATATATATACCATCAATAATAAGTTATGAAATAATAATATATACAATTTGTATATATAATTCAATATTTAAAAAAAGAAATCAAAATTTAAATTAAAAAAAAAAAAAGAAAAAAGAAAAAAGAAGAGAAAAAGAAAATATACATAAGAAGAAAAAATAATAGAAAATAAACAAATATTCATATAATAATAGACCTCGCTTGATAAAAGAAAAAATAGAAAAAGGATAGATGAAGGATAGAACAAGAAATAGAAAACTAAAACCTCCCTTTCCTTCCTTTCCTTACTAAAAAAATAGAAAAACTTAAGAAAAGCTAGTAGCTCAGTTGGTAGAGCTTACCCCTCATAAGGGTATGAGCAGGAGTTCGAGTCTCCTCTAGCTTAAAACAATTTACCTTAAAATAAACCATCACTAAAAGGTAAGGAAAGGGTTTATAGCTCAGTCTGGTAGAGCAGCTCACTTTTAATGAGTCGGTCGCAGGTTCAAATCCTGCTGAACTCAAATGAGTAGATCAGTATGAAAAGGGGTAATAAAAGAGAAAGAAAATAAAGAAAAAATAATAGAAAGAAATAGAACAATAGTACCCGAAGATGTAGGAAAAACAGTAAAAATAAAAACAGGTTTGTTTAAAGATGAAAAAAATTATAAAAATATAATAATAACAACACGACATATAGGACACAAATATGGAGAATATGCAATAACAAAACAACCAGCAATATATAAAAAAAATACAAAAGGAAAGAAATAAAAGAAAATGGCACAAAAAATAAATCCGAATACATTTAGATTAGGATCAAAATTAACATGATGATCGGTAGAACATTATAATATAATAAATACAAGTTTAAGTAAACAAGGATTAAAAATATTTCATGACGATTTATTAATACGAAGATATGTAGAAGGAATATTAAAATCATTTAATATATTAGTATCAGATATAATTATATCTAGAAAATTAACTCAAACACTGAATAATGGAAAAAATAAAGATAAAGATAGTTTTTCTAAATTAAATAAAATATCAAAATATAATACTTCGAATTTATTGGAATATTCTTTGAATTTACATGGAAAAAAGAAAAAAGAAATAAAAAAGAATAAAAATTATATAGAGAATATAAAAATATCTTTTTTAATTACATATAAAAGAATAGAAGTAAAAACAACAATAAAAAATATAGGAATAATAATTAAAAAGATAATAGAGAATATATTGAATAAAGATAGTAATTATAAATATAATATAATTTTTGAAATTAAAGAAGTACGAAATCCAACTTATAATGCAAAATTAACAGCAGATTGAATAGGACAGGAAATATATAAAAATCCTAGAAGATATAAAGCAATATTAAAACAACCATTACGTTTATTAAATACAAATAAAAAAGAAAATAGATAAAGGAATATATAAAAATTCTAGAAGATATAAAAATAACCATTTTGTATATAAAATAAAAATAAAAAAGAAAATAGATAAAGGAAAATTCTTCTACTTTTAGTAATAAAATTTAGAGTAGAAGAAAATAAAATCTATTTAAATTAAAACAAAATATTCTAACTTATTAGTAATAATGTATTTAGAATAGAAGAAAAAGAAATCTAATTTAAAAATTAGAAAAAAAGAAAAAGAAAACAATGATAGGAATATTAACTAAAGTAAATATAATAGATAATAGTGGGGGAATAGAAGGAAAATGTATAAATATATTAAATCCAAAAAGTACGAAAACAGGAAGAAAAAAGAAAACAGCAAAAGTAGGAGATTTAATATTAATAAGTTTAACAAAATCATTACCCTCGATAATTACAACATCACCTAAAAAAGGTAATATTTATAAAGCATTAATAGTAAGAACAAAAAAAGAATCAAATAAATATATAAGAAATAGAATAGAAGAAAAAAAAGAGAAAGAGAAAATAAGAAATATGTATATAAATAAAAATATTAATTTCTTATCTTTAAATTACTCTCAAAAAACTAATAGAAAATTAAAAGCAGAAACAATTAGAAATTCATTTGATGATAATGCAGTAGTATTAGTAAAAGTAGGAAAAAAAAAAGATATAGATTATACGCCATTAGGAACTAGAATAAAAGGACCAATATGTAAAAATTTAAGATTTAGAAAAGGTTGTTCAAAAATAGTATCAATAACATCTTAAAAGAAAAAACAAATTAATCTCATTAAATAAAATAGAAAGTAATAAAGAAATAGAATTACCCAATAATAAAGAAATAATACATCACCATCTCTCTTCCAATAAGAAAGAAATATAGAAGGACCAATTAGAGCACCTTTCCGGATGGGAAGGGAAAACATTAAGAGATTTCCTTAGTGGAAGGCATAAATAAACGACCAAAAAAAATAGACACTTAAAATAATACAGCACCACTTCTCCCTTTCTCTTCCAAAATACAAATAGAGAAAGAAAAAAAAAAGAAAGAAAGAAAATATAGAGATTATATCCCTTTTAAAATAGGTTGTAAAAATACACCACCACTTATCTCTTTCTCTCTTAACTATTAGTGTAAAATATTTAGTAAAAATAATAATAATGAAAAGAAAAAAAATGAATAAAAAAAATATAATAAAAAATAGAAGTATATTATTAGCTCATGATATAATAACAAAATATCCAAAAGAATATAATAATAAACAAAACAAAAATAAATTAAATTTTCTTAATAATATAGATATAACTTCTAATATAGATTTTAAACCATATAAAGGATATAGTTATAATAGTATAGAAAATAAAGGAAATTCGGTAAAAGTTAGTGTACGTTTAAAAATGTTAATGACATTTTATATACTAAAAAAAATAACAGGACAATTACCACACTGAATAAAAGGAAAAAAATCAGTAGCAAATTTTAATATAAGAGCAGGAATGGAAATGGGGGTAAAATTAACTTTAAGAAAAAAAGCATTTTTAAGATTTTATAAATCATTTAATTTTCTTATGTTACCAGTTAAAGGTCCAAATAAATTTATAAATCCTAATGATGATAAAGATATGTCTTTTAAAGAATTAGGAAGTATGCAACCAAAAGAAGGATGAAAACAAGGAAAAAATAAGAAAATATATACAAAAAATATAGAATTAGGACCAACAAAATTAACACAGGAAATAGTAGAAGAAATAAATAATAGATATAATAAAAATATTTGAAATGAAGAAATAAAAGAATTATTAAATATATCTAATCATTTAAAAATCGAACCATCTAATATTGGTGGTCATTTAAGATGAAATTTAGATAAAGCAAGATCAATAAAAGAAAAGTCTTATATTTTAACTTATTTTATTATTCCTTCTTAAATCAAACTAAATAATAACCAAATTACCCCATTTCCCTAAAAAGTAGAAATAATAGAAAAATTATATATCACCTTTTTAGGGAAAGACTTTAACCCCCGCCTTACTTCCCCCTCCCCCAAACGTCCGGAAAAAGAGCTAACAAATAACTACCTAAATAAGAAAGAGAATGCAGAGCTAACAAATAACTACCTAAATAAGAAAGAGAATGCAGAGCTAACAAATAACTACCT
>Ga0307946_1000115_pt1 | contig 46148 bp, 47 predicted proteins | sample OrgLakmetagen230_FD_203153 | JGI IMG/M metagenome (GOLD analysis project Ga0307946, IMG submission 203153) | Saline water microbial communities from Organic Lake, Antarctica - #230 | ecosystem: Environmental > Aquatic > Non-marine Saline and Alkaline > Saline | place: Antarctica: Organic Lake...
GCTCGAACACCATCCGGACCGCTCGTGCGCGGACCTCGGGCGAGTAGCGATTTGCCATTTTGCTTTTTGTCATAACCGTCATCCTTACTTAAGTTGACGCTCTCCGACAGACCCGGGGCGATTCACAGGCCTTCTGGAAACGCTGGACCGGATACCATGCCCGAAGCCGCATCGAGGCGAAGATGCGCTGCCTCAAGGCCTTCGGGGAACGCATCGCCGCGCGAGACCCCGACCGCCAGACCGCCGAAATCCACATCCGCATCGCCCTCATGAACCGCTTCTCAGCCCTCGGCACCGCCGAGATCATTCGCGTGGCATGACGTCAGTGGGGTAAGGGGCACTCTCGCCTAAGGCCTGAATTGCGCAACAATGCCCATCGAATGTCCGAAAGGTCCCGCACTGCTGTCGGTCGGCAATCAGCCTGCCGCACCGCCGCAAGGCACTTCCGAGCCCAAACTGACGATGACATTGAAGATCTCACTTCGCAGCCGCGGCACGATAGGCCCGGTAAGATCGGCCCTTTGCTGCTTTTCAGCGTCGGTGTCTTACTGCAATGTGGTTTCACAGAACCGGCCATTCGTGCTTGCCGCAGCATTTTGCTGGGGCGAGGCCAAAACAGCCGCCGGTCAGGCAAACGTGACCGGGCGCTTCACGCTTCTGTCAACCGTAAGCGAAAACACATCCGGGCGGGAGTAGTGTCCGCTGGCATCGAATTTCCGTCGCGAAGCCCGCGCGACGGAAACATCGATCTCAGTCATGAGCAGCCCCTTTTCGCGGTGCATTGGCCCGGCGGCGATCCCGCCGAAGGGTTTATAGACAACGGCATCGCCCGGGTTCACCCATTCATCATTGTTCGGAAACAGGATGTCGTAATGGGGGATGTCGGGGGGAATATCCGATGCCTCGAGAGCGGTGGCGCAACCGATCACCCAACAGCCGCCTTCGCGGGCGATATGCTGCATCGTGGCCAGCCAAGTGTCGCCACTGTCCCAGGTTGGCGCAACATGGATATCGATGTCCTGGGCATAAAGCGCGGCGCGCGCCAGCGGCATGTAGTTTTCCCAGCATAGGAGCGCGCCGATCCGGCCGACCACGGTGTCGACCACGTTGAGGCCCGACCCGTCGCCAAAGCCCCAGATCATGCGTTCCGGGTTGGTCGGCATCAGCTTGCGGTGGTTGTTGGCGATGGTGCCGTCGGCGTCGATGATGATACAGGAATTATACAGCGTCGAGCCCGACACCGCACCATCGATCTCCTGATACCCGGCGACGATCACCATGCCATGCTCGGCCGCCGCCTCCTGCAAGGGCGCCATGCCATCCCGGCTGAGATCGACGGAATTGGCCTGCAACAGGGCAAACAATTCATCCGTCTTTCCCATGTCTGCCCCCGGTGACAGACGCCAGCAAAACGTCGGGTAACCGGGAAACCAGGCCTCGGGAAAGACGAGGAGCCGGGCACCGTCAGCCGCGGCTTGCGCAACCAGTTCGACGGCGCGCTCCATGCTTGCCGCGAGGTTCAGATAGACCGGCGGTTGCTGAACGATTGCAATCTTCATGACGAAATCCTTTCCGTCGGTTGAGCAGCCGGTGACCGTCGGATGCCATGCATGGGATGGGCATGTACGTGGCCCTCAAAAGATGTGATCGATCGGTTGGCCAAGCGCCATTGCACCAGCGTATTCGGCCTGCACGTCTTTCTGCAGCGGGTGATACCGCGCGGCCTGGATGTCGCGGAACCGCCGTTCCAGCTCGGTGCAGCGATAGAAGCTTGCACCCCCCGCCAGTTCCATGGCCAGTTCCACCGCGCGGATCGCATTTTCCTCGACCATGCGGCGGCCCATCATCACATCGTTGATGGTCTCGGCCGAGGGCGCGTTGCGTTCGGCGACCTCGATCATGACGTTTCGGGCCATGCGCGCCGTCGCCAGCGCGGTGTCCATCCGGCCCGCCAGAGACTGGGTGCGCGGCGAGACCGGCTTCATCCCGGCGATACCGATCGCGATGCCGCGGGCACTTTCCGCGACGCCCAGATAGACCGAGTAGATCAGCGGAAAGGCGATCGTCGCGATCATCTGGAACGCAGGATGCCATTCGCCCGCTCTGCGCTTCAGCGGGATCTTGTCATCGGCGATGAACAACCCGTCGATCTGCACGTCATGCGACCCGGTTCCCCGCATGCCCATGGTGCGCCAGGTATCCAGAACCCTTACCTCGGGCGCGCTCATCGGGACGCCGAAATGCAGGACCGTCTTTTCGCCATCCTCCTCGCAGATCGCGCCGGTCATCAGGATGTCTCCCGCCGGTGCGCCGGATGAGAAAATCTTGCGCGCGGTGATACGGTAGCCGCCCTCGACACGCTCGGCCTTGCCGGACCCACCGATCCAGTCCGAACCGCCGGAAGTCAGCAGCACGAGGTTCTCCGCCGCGACCCGGCGCAAGAGCGGCTCTACAATCGGACGCGCCGCGTCCTGATGGTGCCAGCGCCAGGCCGGGATCGCCACCTGATGCGTGTGCATCGACAGGGCCAGCCCGGTGGATCCGCAGGCCCCGCCGATGATGCGCAGCATCTCGCAGAGCGTGCGGATATCGACCCCGCCGCCGCCAAGCTCTGCCGGGACGCCAGCCGCGATCAGCCCTGCATCTTTGAGACTTGCATAGTTCTCGGCAACGAATGCGTCACTGTTGTCATGGGCTGCGGCCTTTTCGCCAAAGGATCCGGCCAGCGTTCGCGCTGTATCCTCGATCTCGGTCGCAGGTCTTGTTCTGTCGATCACCTTGTCCATGTTCCGATCTCCCTGATCTTGCATAATGCACTGTCAGGATCGCCGCCATGATCCGGTCGCGATAGTCCTGAAACTGTACTGGACCGGGGTGGTCCGGGCGCCTAAACTCGACCAAGATGTGTTTCACGAGAAAACGAGGTATCCGGATGCGCGGGAGCTATGGTCAGTTCTGTCCGATCTCGATGGCCTCGGAGGTTCTCTGTGCGCGCTGGACGCCGCTGGTGCTGCGGGAGTTTCTGTGCGGCAGCATCCGTTTCAACGATCTGCGGCGCGGGCTGCCGCGAATGTCGCCCTCGCTTTTGTCGAAACGGTTGGGAGAACTGGAGACGGCGGGGGTGATCCACTGCGTTCAAGGGGACCAGGGCGTCAAGGAGTATCGCTTGACACAAGCCGGAGAAGAGCTTCGCCCGCTTGTCATGGCGATCGGGGCCTGGGGGCAGCGATGGGTGGAAAGCGAACTTTCTCTCAACAACCTCGATCCCGAATTGCTGATATGGGACATGCACCGGGGGCTGAATATAGACCCGCTGCCAAAGCACCGGGTGTGCCTTCAATTCGTGTTCAGCGAGCTGCCTGCCAGTCGGCAGAACTACTGGCTGCTTGTCGATCCGAAATCCGGTGTCGATGCGTGTTACGCCAATCCTGGCTATGATATCGATCTTTATTCGGAATCCACCCTGCGCACGATGACCGCGATCTGGATGGGTCTGGATACGGTCGAAAAGGCGGCGAACGCGGGAAGGCTTGAGCTGACAGGTCCGCGCGAGATCGTGGCCCGAATGCAGGAATGGCTGGGCCTCAGCCCGTTTGCTCAGGAAGAACGGATCGCCGGTTAACGACAGGTTTTGGCCGTCTTGTCGAGGTGCAGCATGTGTCAATACCAAGGTCAAATGGGTCAGGGAATCGGTGGAACAGTTCCCAGCGGCGGTCTGGCGTGCATCTTGGCGGATAATTGACAACAACTTGCGATGATAGTCTTCCGTAATGGGGCGTTTTCTGTCAAGCGTTTTTCCAACTGATAAAACAGCCACGTGCGGTTTGGCGTGGTGACGACGCCACCGGATCGCAGGCCCGGCGGCGGTTTGTTCAGTGTTTCCACTCTGGGCTGTACGTCTGCGACTGCTCCACAGGCTGCCCATACCGGGATGATGCTTCCGTTCGTAGTCAGCGCGGTGGCTGCCACATCATGCCTGGTCCAAATGCAGTTCCCGAGTGCCCATCTTTGCAGCGCGCTCAGACAACATGTGTTCGGCCGCAAGTCCACTCACGGCATCATCGGGGACCGCGTCCCGGGTGGGACCTCGGTGAGCCGTCGCGTAGCGGCGCGGCCCGATCCTCCTTCTTGCAGATTGCGTTTCATCCGTGGCTTTTGGGGCTCACGCGGCCGCCTCCTCGGCACGCGCGAAGCGGAATTCGGTGCCGTCTTGCCACATGCGATGCAGGATCACCCCGATGCGACGCGCCAGAGCAATAGTCGCACGCCTCTTGCCGCGCCGCTTGGCGACAGTCCACGCCCACGTCGTCAGCCAGCTGGGGCAGCCCTTGTTCAGCATTACCATGGCAGCCTGGTAGAGCACGGTGCGTAGTCCCACATCGCCGGCTCGGGAGATGGCGCCCATGATGTCGCGTTCCCCGGATTGCTCGCGCCTTGGGGTCAAGCCTACCCACGGGCCGACGTCCTTCGAGGATCGAAAGCGATCCGGATCATCAATGGCCGACTTGACCGTCAGCGCCACAATCGCCCCCACGCCAGGCATGGTCATGAACTGGCGGCACACCGGATCGGATTTGGCATGGTCGCGCGAGAGCTTCTCCAGGTCCGCCAATTCTGTGCGCAGCGCCCTGCGCGCCGTCAGGATCGGATTTGCGGCGGCTTCCAGCATGGCATTGCCATCGGCCAGTTCACGCACCCGGTCCTCGAAGCGCCCCTCGGCGACGCGTCCCATCTTCAGCCCGAAATTGCGCAGCACACCACGGATTGACAGTTCGAGGTTGATGATGGCCTGCTGGATCGCCTTGCGGGCGGATAGCAGCGCGCGCATCTCCTGCGCCGATATCGACTTGCAATGGACGGGCCGGAACCAGCCCATCTGCAAAAGTCGCGCGATCCCTTCGGCATCCCGCCTGTCGGTCTTGATCGGCATCGCCTTCAGCGCGCCCTTCACCTGTCGTGTTTCCATCAGAACCGTATCGAACCCGGCGTCGGTGAGGTGCCGATGGAGCCATTGTGACAACGGCCCGGCCTCCAGACCGACCCCGACCACACTGCCCGACAGCGACCGCAATGCCCGTTCCAGCTCTTCCGGCTCGCTGGCCGCTATCGTTTCCCGGATCACCTTGCCATGAGATGACACCACGCAAATCGCGGTGCTTGCCAGAGAGACGTCCAAGCCGATATACAATTCCATGTCGTTGCCCTTTCTTCGCAAGGAAGTCCTGGGGCGCGCTCAACGGCACGACCCCGAAGACACGCTTCCGACGTGCCAAGGGCAACGACACCTCAACAAATTCCCGAAGGCAATTCCCAACGGTGATGTTTCGCGCCAAGCCCCATTACGGCATCTTTGCAGATCGTCCCTCCGTCACTGACCCTTTTCGTGGGCCCCAGCACGTTTAAGTTGCCGTCCCACAACTTCATTTGTGGGACCGCATGACATCGTCTCCCCACGACTTTCGGTCCAACTACGTCTTCGCGGTCACGAGCGCTGCCGGTGCGGGTACGCGACGTTTTGCGCCGTTGCCAAACTCGGAGGAAACCGCCTTCACCATTGCGCGGCGGATTGCTTCTCGGTTGCTTGGTGGCTGCGCGTCGATCAGCATCTTCGCACGTACCGTGCCGCACGAGAAAATTTTCCATAAATCTTCGGGCTCATCGATTTCGAAAAAGCAGTCGATCGTGCTGGAATGGATATTTGTAAAACCGGCCTCCGAGAGGCAGGCTTTCGCCGAGGACGGGTTGGCAAAACGGTAAAAGTCCGGCGCATCCGGTAGTGATGTTGCGGGATCTGCATGGCTCTGTATAGACCCGAAAGCGATCCGGAAAGCAGGGGAGCGATCAGGGCCGCACCATGACGTCATTACAAAATTGCCACCCGGCCGGAGAACTCGATGCACCTCGGCAAGTGCCCTTGTTTGGTCAGGGATATGCATGATGCCGAAGTCACACACGACCGCGTCAAACGTCGCATCGGGGAACGGCATGGACTGCGCATCACCTTCGCGCAGGTCGGCCGCTGGAGCGCGGCTGCGGGCCTCGCGCAACATCGCAGGCGAGAAATCGAGCCCGGTGACATCGGCCCCGGCGGCAAGAAGCGCCTCGGTGCCGGCACCATGACCACAGCAAAGATCGAGAATGCGCGTGCCCGGCACTGCGCCCGACGCGCTGACGATGGGGCCGATCGCGATTTCGGTGGCTCGTGCGAAAGATGCGGCATAGTTTTCGACCGTGGACCGATCCGCCCAACCTTCTGATTCCAATCTGCCAAAATCGCGATAGATCATGCATGTGATCCCTTCCGCATGCAGCGCGGCTTACCGATATCATTCTGCCACGCTTTTTCAGGTTGCGATAGCCGCTTGATCAGGCCACGCGTTTGACGCGGTCCTAATGGGTGCAGACCGTGCCGACGAGCCGTGATGCAGCGTCTATTCCGAAGGCGCTCTCGAGGGTTTCGCCAAACAGGCTGAGCCACGCGTCCTGTGCCTCGTAAGCAACCACCTCGCGCTCGGCTGGGCAGGCAAAGCGCATGCCCGCGGCTGCCTGGAGGTGGTGGACCATCTCATGCACCAGCACCGAGAGGTCGGCGGGCGTGCGTCCGGTCCAGCCATCGGAAAGGTATATGGTGCGCGCAGTGTCGTCGTAGATCGCGACCACCATGCCTGGTGGCACGCTTGCTTCTGGGCCATAGTGCATTGCAACAAGGTCGGCCTCGGCGACGCTGGCGAGGGCCGGACCCTGAGCGGGTGCGGGCAGATCGAAGTTGGCCGTCAGCCAGAGCACGATCGCATCGAGCAGGGGCGGTGCCTCGCGCGGTGTGACGGCGGCGGCCGGGCTGGCGGTGGCGAGGCAGAGTGCGATGAGTGCGGAAGACAATGCGGGGAATTGCATGGCTGGCCTCCTGTGGCTGGTCATGCAGGAGGCTCGGACAGGTTTCGCCGCAAGTCCTGAAAGAACTCTGAAAGACGGCTGAAATTGTGCTATAATTGCTTTTTAATGCCTTCGGGACACTGTCATGATGGCCTCAGATCCCCTACGCTTCGGCGGCTTCGTTCTCAACCGCGAGCGCGGTTGCCTCGAGGATGCGACGGGCGCAGAGCGGATCTTGCGCCCGAAATCGTACCGGGTGCTCGAGGTTCTCTGCGAGCGGCGCCGCCGGTTGGTGAGCAAGGACGAGCTCATAGAGCAGGTCTGGACGGATGTCATCGCCTCGGACGACTCGCTCGCGCAATGCGTGAGCGAGATACGCCGCGCGCTTGGCCCGGAAGGCGCCATGCTTGTTCACACCGTGCCGCGGCGGGGCTACCTTCTATCGTCCGAGGAGAGTGTCGCGGGGGCCGCAAACTCCGGAAAGCTCACCCCGACCCCCGTTGCACGTTTCGGCATGTGCGCTGCGGCGGTCGTGATGGCGATGGCGTTGACCGGAGCATGGTGGAGCATGCCCGGAAATACACCGATCCTCGCACCCGAACAGGCAAACACGGCGTTGGTGCAGGCGGGCGCGCTGTTGGAGTCGCGTGACTGGCGGCGGCGCGAAGATAATGAGCGGGCGCGGGCGCTGCTCGAGACAGTGGTCGCCGAGCTAGCCAGGCAATGCCGACGCCTGGGCGCAGCTCGGGTTGACCTATTGGCTGGAGGTCCAGCACCTCGCCTGGGGCGGCGGTCGGCGCGAGATGACTCAGGCGCTCAGGATGGTCGAGCGTGCCGTCGCACTGGGCGACAGCGCGCGGGCGCATCGGTTGCTTGCAGAAATGCGGCTGCTCGCGCCGTTCCCGGAAATGCATCTGCCGGTCGACGCGCTGGCCAATGCGCGCGCGGCGGTCGCCCTTGGACCGGACACGCCCGACAACCTTGCCGTGCTCGCCCATGTTCTGGCGCTGACCGGCCGCGCGGATGAGGCGGTCGAAATCATCGAAAACGCCATGCGTCTCGACCCGACCCCGCCCGACTGGCATCGGCAGGTCGCCGGGCTGAGCTATCTGCTTGCCGGCGAGCCGGTTCGCGCGACCGAGGCGCTTGGCCCGCTCTATGGTGCGGGGACATTCACCGGCGGCCGGTTGTGGCCTGGCTGGCTGTTCGCGGCGAGCCTCGCGCATGCCGGTCGGATCCAGGACGCCGCCCATGTCATCAATGCTGCAAAGGGGCGCCGCCCCGAGCAAAGCATTGCCACCGTGGCGCACTCCCTTGACGGGTTCACCGACCGCACTGGTCTCGACCATGTTCTCGATGGTCTGCGGCACGCAGGCATGCCCGGCTGAGCGTGATCATTCGGTGTAGTCGCGGGCCTGCCAGTCGTCGTAGTATTCACGAACGTGCAGGGAGCTTTGCCAGGCATCGGCAAGGCGTGGATAACGCGCGACATCCTCCGCGATGACCTCGTCAGGCCATCTGTGCAACTCAATGCCCTGGGCGCGAAATTCCGCAAGAGCCGCGACATTCTGGATGCGCGCCTCATCGGCGGTCCGGCTCAGGGACTCCTCGCAGGCCGCATCCAGGACCGCCTTGTGCCGATCCGAGAGCGCCGACCATGTCTGTGCGGGCATCAGAAGCTCGAGCGACGTGACAGGCTGCTGCCAGCCGGGCAGGTAGAGATGTCTCGCGACGTCGGCGATCCCCAACTCGGCGTTGATGGCGGGCAACGAGAATTCGGCCCCGTCGATCAGGCCGCTTTCCAGCGCCGGGCGGATGTCCTCGGCCGGAAGCGCGTAAGGCACGACGCCGAGCTTTCGCAGCACCCGCGCGCCATATCCGAAGCTGCGCATGGCAAGCCCGTCGAAATCATCGAGCGTTGTGATCGGTGTGACGAACCAGCCGCCACCCTCCGCAGGAAGAACGCCCAATACAGGCTCTTCAGCCCGTGACGATCATAGATCGCGTCAAGTGCCTCTGACCCGCCACCCGATTGCATCCATGCCGTGAAACCCTCGGGGGCCGGGCTGAAGGGAAACCCGCTAAAGATCGTCAGCGCCGGGTCCTCTCGGTGGTGATGACCCGCCGACCCCCACACGGCGTCTACCAGCCCGGCGTCCAGGGCACCGAATGTGTCCTGGTCCAGCACGAGCCGGTCGTGAAACTCGATGACAAAGCTGCCTTCGGAAAGCCTGTACACCGTTTCCGAAAAATGCGTGCCGGCCTCGCCGAAGATCTTGGGGTAAAGCAGGCTATTGACCCGCCAGTGCAGCACGTCGTCGCGGGCATCCGCGGGACCCGCCGCGAGGCAGGCTGAAAGCGCGATCCCACAAGCGATCACCCGTGAAGATGATTGGATTGGCATCGCTCCAGCACCTTGATGAGCTGCTCGGGCGCCCTCGCGCCCGACCTGCACATTCAGAAGGGCACACATGCCGGTTCCCTCGCATCCGACGCTACTGCTGGCGCGGGACGCCTGTCCCGTCGGATCGGCTCACGCCATATGGTCTTTTACCAATAGATCAGAACCGCCTATTCGGCCGCCTGTGGATGGCCTGCGGGCAGAACGCCCTCGGCCTCGGCCTCGGCGCGAAGCCACGCGCGGAAGGCGGCGATGCGCGACTCGTCGGCCCGGGCCTCCTGACAGGCCACGGAATAGATCGCAATTGACGGGGTCACGATGTCGAAAAGCCGCTCCAGGCGGCCGGAAGCCAGCGTGCCCCGCACCACGGCGTCATAGGCGAGCGAGACGCCCTGACCCTGCTCCACCATCGTCGTCGACAATTCGCAGTTCGGATAGGTCGGACCCGCGGGCAACGCGACCCCGGCGAGGCCTGCTGCGGCGAACCACTCCGGCCAGGCATCGTCGGTCTCGTCGTAAAAGAGCGTCAGGCGTAGCAGATCCTCGGGCCGGCGCATGTCTTCGCGGGCTTTCAGCGTGGGCGAAATCACCGGATATCGCACCGAGGCCATGAGCGGTTGCACCGACAGGCCCGGCGTCGGCCTATCGGCCCACTGGATCACCACGTCGGCCTCGTTCGTCGCGAAGTCGAGCGACGGCGCGCCGTTCGAGACCCGCAACCGGATGTCGCGGGCGAAGTCGAGCCGGGGCAGGCGCGGCACAAGCCAGCGCGCCGCGAAGCCTGGCGTCGACAGCACGCGCAGGATACGCGGCCCCACGCGCACCGCCTCGGTCTCATCGAGCAAGCTGTCGAGAAGATGGCTCAGCTTGCCGGCATAGCTTGCCCCGGTCAGCGTCAGGGCAATCCGGTTGCCGGACCGCTCGAAGAGCCGCGTGTCGAGATAGCCCTCCAGCGCCTTTATCTGGTGACTGACCGCGGATGGCGTCAGGCAAAGCTCATCCGCCGCATCCTTGACTGACATGTACCGCGCTGTCGCCTCGAAGGCCCGGACCGCGGCGAAGGGGGGAAGCTTGCGTCCCATGTCCTGCTCCATGAATTGAGCTCACGCGCGCCTGAAAAACGATCGTTCGGCGGCTCAAGTACTGCATTGTAACATCGGCCAACCAGATCACCAAACCCGCTTGGGAGGCGACCATGACCCGCATCCACGCCGCCGTGGCCCTCGCCACGGCCCTCGTTGCCCTGTGCCCGCCGGTGCTGCGTGCCGCAGAGGCCCACCGTCCCGAGGTTTCCGCACAATGGCAGCAAGTCAACGATCTGCACGAATTGGTGTCGGTCCTCGACGCCTGGCTGGACGAGAACGCCGAGTGGGCGCAACGCGACGCGCCTCCCGACATTCGCCTGGTCAGCGAAGCGGAAGCCAGGGCGCGTCGGGGCGCGACCGGAAGCTTCCAGCGCGGGCAACTGCGCGGCCTTTACGACCCCGAAGAGGCCGAGATCCTGCTGGTCAGGCCATGGGACCCGCATAACGCCGAAGACGTGAGTGTTCTGCTTCACGAACTTGTCCATCATCGCCAGACACCTCATCACTGGTATTGCCCAGCCGCGCAGGAGTTGCCGGCCTACCGGCTTCAGGAGGCATGGCTGGCAGCGCGTGGCATGCGGGCGGATGTGAACTGGATCGCAGTGGTGCTGGACGCCGGCTGCACAAGGCGGGACATCCATCCCGATTGAGCCGACCGAGGCTTTGCTCCGCGCATCGGTTTGCGGGTGGACCCTCAACAGAAAACGCGAGATCACAGCAAAGACAATTCCGTTCTGCACCCCCAACGTCCCCCTCAACAAACTCCATTGTAACACGGTGTATCGGAACTTTGCCCGCACGTGGAACATTTACGTGGCCGCCGGTTTTGCAGCCGCAGCGAATGGCGGGAATGAAGGGTCGCACTGAAGCCTTGAGAGGCATGGCCGGTAACCGATTTGGATAGGATCACGTCCCGACCGGTGACCAAAGTTCGCAGCTTTGCACCGGCAGCTCCCTGCGCACTGCCGCCGCTCAGGTCAGCCTATGCTGCAACCGCAGCGAACGACTGCAAGGTCCGCATAGCCGCCCCTCGGGCCAGTGTCCGGACACGGAAGGACGCGTCGGAGGCGGATTGGGAACCTTTTGCCGGGTGGTAAACTCTACCCGACATCCGTGCGGCCGCGGCGGTCGGGGCGCAGGGCGGCGTAGAGGACATGGGTGCGCCAGCGGCCGTTGATCTGCAGGTAGCTTTGCGCGACGCCCTCGTACTTGAAGCCGCATTTTTCCAACACCCCGCGCGAGGCGTGGTTTTCCGGCAGGCAGGCGGCCTCGATCCGGCTGAGGTCCAGCCGGTCATAGGCGTGATGCACCACGCCCGCGATGGCCTCGGCCATGTAGCCCCGCCGCGCGTGGGGCTGGCCAATCCAGTATCCCAGCGTGCCCGATTGCGCCGGCCCGCGCCGGATATGGTCCAGCGTGATCGCCCCGAGCAGCGTCCCATCCTCGCGCCGGATAAGGAACAGCGGCACCGCGGAGCCGCTCGCGATTGCGCGCTGCGCCCAGTAGACGCGGTTCGAAAATCCCTTGCGCGACAGGTGATCGCTGGCCCAGGCAGGCTCCCACGGGCTGAGGAAATCGATGCTGCCCGAGCGCAGGCTGGTCCAGGTCAGGAAATCGCCCATCACCGGCTGACGCAGGGTGAGACGCTCGGTCTCTATCCTGAGCTGCCGGCGCGGACGCAGAAACATCAGGCGGCGCGCCGTGCGTCGAGGCTGTGCAGGCTCGGCGACTGTGCCACCGGTCCGTAGAGCGCCAGCGCCGAGGGCGCGGTCGTCACGGTGTGCCGCGCCAGCCGGCGCACATCCTCAAGGGTGACGGCGTCGATGCGTTCCACCGTCTCGGAGAGGTCCGGCACCCGGCCCCAGACCTGCAGCATCCGCGCCAGGCGCTCGGCCCGGTTGCTGGGGCTTTCCAGCCCCATCAGCATCCCGGCCTTCATCTGCGCGCGGGCGCGCTCGACCTCGGTCTCGGACATGTCGTCGGCGGCGCGCTTCATCTCGTCCACGGTGATGCCCGCCAGATCGCCCATCTGGTCCTCTGACGTGCCGGCATAGATCGTCATCATCCCGGTATCGGCATAGGCGCCGGCCTGCGCGAAGATCGTGTAGCAGAGGCCGCGCCGCTCGCGGATCTCCTGGAACAGGCGCGACGACATCGACCCGCCAAGCGCCAGCGCGTAGATCTGCGAGGTGTAGATATCGGGGTGGCCGTATTCGGGGCTCTCGAAGGCCAGCGCGAAATGCGCCTGTTCCAGATCCTTGACGTGGCGTGTCTCGCCGCCGCGAAAGCTGGCCGTGGCAGGCTCGATCGCCTCACTGGGCACCATGTCGCCGAACATGTCCTCGGCCATGCGCACCAGTTCGTCGTGATCGACAGCGCCTGCCGCCGACAGCACCATCTGGCCGGGGCGGTAATACTGGTCGACGAAACCGTCGAGATCGGACCGCCCGAAGCCCTGCACCCGTGCCTCGGCCCCGAGGATGGTGCGCCCGAGCGGGTGATCGGGATACGCCTTTTCCTGAAGCCAGTCGAAGATGATGTCATCGGGCGTATCGGCGGCCTGCCCGATCTCCTGCAGGATGACGCCGCGCTCGGTCTCGATCTCGCGCGCGTCGAACACCGGGTTGCGCAGGATGTCGGCCACCACGTCGAGCGCCAGCGGCACGTCGTTCTTCAGCACGCGGGCATAGTAGGCAGTGGTTTCACGGCTGGTATAGGCGTTGATATAGCCGCCGACATCCTCGATCGCCTCGGCGATCTGCAACGCACTGCGGCGTTTCGTGCCTTTGAAAGCCATATGTTCGAGAAAATGCGCGATGCCATTCTGTTCCGCGCGCTCGTGCCGCGCGCCGGCCAGAACCCAGACACCGATGGCCGCGGATTCCAGACCGGGCATGTATTCGGTGGCGATGCGAAAGCCGTTCGGCAGGGTGGTCAGTTGGAAACTCAATGCGGGATCCGTTCCTTTACGAGGGTTTCGATGGCGCCAAGGTCGTTGGCGACGCGCGTGAGGCGCTCTGGCCGGTCATACAGGTCGGCCATGCGCGGCGGCAAGGGGGGACGCAGGCCGCTCGCCGCCTCGACCGCGTCCGGGAATTTCGCCGGGTGTGCCGTGGCCAGCGTGATCATCGGCACGCCGGGCGTGTGCTGCGCGTCCGCAACATGCACGCCGACGGCCGAGTGCGGGCAGAGCAATTCACCCGTCGCCTGATAGGTGTCGCGGATGGTGGCGCGGGTGGCGTCCTCGTCGCAGCGCCCCGACGCGAACGCCTCGCGAAGCGCCTCGCGCGCGCCCTGGCTGATCCTGGTGCCGCCGGATTTCAGCTCGTCCATAACCTGCGCCACGGCGCGCCCGTCCTGCCCGTAGGCATAGTAAAGCGCCCGCTCGAAATTCGAGCTGACCTGGATATCCATCGACGGGCTGATCGACGGGATCACGCCGTCGGGGCGGTATTCGCCGGTGGCAAGGCAGCGGTGCAGGATGTCGTTCTGGTTGGTCGCCACCACCAGCCGGTCGATGGGCAGGCCCATGGCGCGCGCGATGTAGCCCGCGAAGATGTCGCCGAAATTTCCGGTGGGCACGGTGAAGCTGACGGGGCGGTCGGGTGCGCCGAGGCTGACGGCGGACGTGAAGTAATAGACCACCTGCGCCAGCACTCGCGCCCAGTTGATGCTGTTGACACCGGCCAGTCGCACGTCGTCGCGGAAGTCGAAGTGGTTGAACATGTCCTTCACGCGCGCCTGGGCATCGTCGAAATGCCCGTCGATGGCGAGCGCGTGGACGTTGGCCTCGGTCGGCGTGGTCATCTGGCGGCGCTGCACCTCCGACACCCGGCCATGCGGGTAGAGGATGAACACGTCCACAGCATCGAGCCCGCGAAACGCCTCGATGGCGGCGCTGCCGGTGTCGCCGGAGGTCGCGCCGACGATGCTGACCCTTGTCCCTGAACGTTTCAACGAGGCCTCGAACATCTGCCCGATGAGCTGCATCGCGAAATCCTTGAACGCCAGCGTCGGCCCGTGGAATAGTTCCAGCAGAAAATGCCCGGGCGCGAGCTGGACCAGCGGCGCACGCGCGGCGTGGCCGAAGCCGGCATAGGCGCGCTCGATTATGCCGCGGAACTCGGTATCGGTGAAGGCGTCGCCGATGAAGGGGCGCATCACGCGGAACGCGGCCTCCTCGAAGGGCACACCTTCGAGCGCGCGGATATCGGCTTGGGGCATCGGCGGGATGGTTTCCGGCAGGTAGAGCCCGCCGTCGCGTGCCAGCCCGGTCAGCATCGCCTGCTCGAAGCTCAGCTTCGGCGCCTGCCCGCGGGTCGAGATGTAGTTCATGCCTGTGCCTCTTTTGTGGCGCGGATCTGCCGGCGGATGAAGACCGCGGTCATAACCGCCCATATGACGGCCAGCGAGAACCATGTCACCGCGTATTCAAGATGATCGTTCGGAATGCCGCCAGTGTCCACCGGCAAGGGGGTGACGCCATCCTCGGACGGAGACAGATCGCGGGCGATCACCAGCACCGGATCAGCCTCCAGAACCTCGGCCATCCGGGCCACATCACGGGCGAACCACGTGTTGCCGTCCTCGTCATTCGGGGGCGTCGAGTCGAGCCTGTCATCGGGCCAGTGCAGGTTGCCGGTGATTGTCACCGCGCGGTCCGGCGGGTCTGGGATGCTCTCGTCAACCGGGATGAACCCGCGATCCAGCAGCACCCGTCGCGTGCCGGTATCCACCGCGGAAATCAGCCGGTAGCCCGCGCCGACCCGCTTCTGGCTGACCAGCACGCGCAAGGTCTGCGGCACGATCATCCCCGAGACGGTGACCGGCAGGTAGCGGTCCGCCTCGGGGTCCACATCCTCGGGCAGGGGCACAGGATCGGCGCTGATCCGGGCCTCGATATCGGCCAGCACGCCTTCTTTCCACGCGAGGCGATCGAGCTGCCATTTGCCCAATGACACGAGCACCGCCACGCCAACGAGGCCGAAGACCAGGGGAACCGCCGTGCTTTTCCGCATCTCTGACTCTCGAATGCAAAATGCGCGGAGGACATTCCCCCGCACATTCTTTTTGGTCCAAATACCCGCGCGCGGCGCGCCCCGATTTTCAACGAAAATCGTCAGCCGCCCCATATGTAGATCGCCGCGAACAGGAACAGCCAGACCACGTCCACGAAGTGCCAGTACCACGCCGCCGCCTCGAAGCCGACGTGCTGCTCGGGTGTGAAATGGCCGCGCTGGACCCGCAGCAGGCACACGAACAGGAAGATCGTGCCGATCACCACATGCGCGCCGTGAAAGCCTGTGGCCATGAAGAAGTTGGCGCCGTAGATGTTGCCGCCGAAGCCGAACGCCGCGTGGCTGTACTCATAGGCCTGGAAGACCGTGAATATCGCCCCAAGCGCGATCGCGAGCATCAGCCCGTGTTTCATGTCCTTGCGGTTGTTCTCGTGCACCAGCGCATGGTGCGCCCATGTCGCGGCGCAGCCCGAACACAACAGGATCAGCGTGTTGATCAGGGGCAGGTGCCAGGGATCGAAGGTCTCGATCCCGGCAGGCGGCCAGACGGCATCCTTCATCGGGCTGTCGGGGCCCATCGGGTACATGGCGTGCTTGAAGAAGCTCCAGAACCACGCGGCGAAGAACATCACCTCGGACATGATGAAAAAGATGAAACCGTAGCGCAGGCCGATCCGCACAACGGGGGTGTGATCGCCGGTCTCGCCTTCGGTCACCACGTCGGCCCACCAGCCGAACATCACGTAAAGGATGCCGATCAGCCCGGCGAGGAACATCCACGGGCCGCTGTCGTGCATCCACAGCACCGCCCCGAACAGCATGATGAACCCCGAGGCCGCCCCGAGGAACGGCCAGAGGGAGGGTGGCAGAATGTGGTAGTCGTGGTTTTTCGCATGTGCCATCTGGCTTGGATCCCTCGTCTTGGCCTTCTTGTCAGTATCAGTTCACTGTCTTATCGGATTCAGCGCCCGGTTCAAGCGCGGCTTGCGCCGTATCCTCGGGCAGGTCGATCTCGTGGAACGTGTAGGACAGCGTTATGGTGTGGATATACTGCCCTTCGCGGTCATCCACGATCTCGGGATCGACATAGTAGGTCACCGGCATCTGCACGCGCTCGCCGGGCTGCAGCACCTGCTCGGTGAAACAGAAGCAATCGATCTTGGTGAAGAACCCGCCGGCCTGATAGGGGGTGACGTTGTAATTGGCGCGGCCCGCGACCACCCGGTCGGTGGGGTTGTAGGCCTCGTAGAAGGCCAGCCCGGTTTCGCCGATGCGCAGTTCCATCTCGCGCTGGACGGGCTTGAACTCCCACGGCATGTCGCGCGCCTTGCTGGCGTCAAACCGCACCTTGATCGTCTGATCGAGGATTTCGTCGCTGCCGGCCCCGGCCGTTCCGGTCACGCCGCCGAACCCGGTGACACGGCAGAACCAGTCGTAGAACGGCACCGAGGCCCAGGCCAGACCGCCCATCAGCACGACGACGCCCACGCATTTCGTCAGCGTCCTGGTATTCGCATCCATCGCCATCACTGGACCTCCTCTTGATCCACCAGCATCCTGAAATCGTCGGTCGTGACCTTCACCACCGTCAGCCCGAAGACCAGCGCGACAAGCCCCGCCAGCACGAGCCCGAGCCCGAGGTTGCGCCCGAACCGGCGCCTGTGCAGGTCGTGGGTTACCCGAAAGCTCATGACCAGCCCTCCAGTCCGAAGCCGCCAAGCCCGAAGCTGCCAAGCGTCGCCTCGGCGAGAATGGCAGAGAAATGCGCGAAGAGGTACCAGAGCGACAGCTTGAACGCGTGCCTCTCGACCTTGAAATTGTCGGCCTCGGCCATTTCCTCGTCGCGCCGCCAGATCGCCACCGCATCGCGCAGGAACGCTGCGTTGAACACCAGCGCCACGCCGAGGTAGACCGGCCCGCCGATCCCGGTGAAGGCCGCGCCCACGGCCATTGCGGCCAGCACCATCGTGTAGCCAAGGATGTGCCGGCGCGTCGATCTGCGCCCATGCGTGACCGTCAGCATAGGCACACCCGCCGTGTCGTAATCGCCGCGCATGAAGAGCGCGAGCGCCCAAAAATGCGGCGGCGTCCAGAGGAAGATCAACCCGAACATCAGCACCGATTCGAGACTCACCGTGCCGGTCGCGGCGGCCCAGCCGATCATCGGGGGAAACGCGCCCGCAGCCCCGCCGATCACGATGTTCTGGGGCGTCCAGCGTTTCAGCCCCATGGTGTAGATCACCACGTAGAAGAAGATGGTGAAGGCGAGGATCGCGGCGGCCAGCGCATTGGTGGCCAGCCACAGCATGACGACAGACATCGCGACCAGCGCCATGCCGAAGGCGAACGCCTCGTCGCGGGTCACGCGGCCCGCCGGGATGGGCCGCCTGGACGTGCGCTTCATCAGCGCGTCTATATCGGATTCCCACCACATGTTGAGTGCGCCGGCCGCGCCGCCACCGACGGCGATGAACAGGATCGCGGCCAGCCCGACCACCGGATGCACAGAGGCGGGCGCGGCCAGAAGGCCGACAAACGCCGTGAAGACCACGAGCGTCATCACCCGCGGCTTGAGCAGCGCGAAGAAATCGCCGAAGCCCGCGTCATGCGGCTGAAGGCCGCTGGCGGTGCGCGCGGTGTCGACGCTGGCGTCGCTCATGGGGATCTCCCGTCAATTTTGCCGGAACGGCACGCCCCCGGCACTTCCAAGCCGCGGGGCATCACTCTGCCGCGGCGACTTTCACGTCACGCGGCGTTCCGGCGTAGTCCTCGATCGCGCCGTCCAGCCACTCCTCGTAGTCCTCCTGGCTGACCACCTTGACGGTGATCGGCATGTAGGCATGCGCCTGGCCGCACAGTTCCGAACACTGGCCAAAATAGGTGCCTTCCTTTTCGGCCTCGAACCAGAGCTGCGCCAACCGGCCCGGCACCGCGTCCTGCTTCACGCCGAAGGCCGGAACCGTCCAGCTATGGATCACGTCGGCGCCGGTGACGGTCATCACCACCGTCTTGCCCACCGGCACCACGACCTTCGTATCGGTGGCCAGCAGGAACTCGTCACGGCTGTAGCCGGCCTCCTGCAGCTGGTCCGCAACCTCTGGCGTCATGCGGTTGTCACCGCCCGTTGCGGGCGAGCCGATCATGAAGCTCGAAAACTCGAAATCGTGGTCGGTGTACTCGTAGCCCCAGTACCACTGGTATCCGGTCACCTTGATGTTGACGTCGCCCTCGGGGATCTCCTGCTGCTTGAACAGGATGGGCAGCGAGAACGCCCCGATGAAGACGAGGATCACGATGGGCCCGAGGGTCCAGGCGATCTCGACCGGCGAGTTGTGGGTGAAGGACGCGGGCGTCTCGTTGCGGCTGGCATGATAGCGCCACGCGGCCCAGCCCAGCAAGCCGACGACAAGAAGCACGATGGCGATCATGATCAGGTGCACGGTGCCATCGAGCCATTGCTGATCGCGCGCCAGCTCTGTCGCCGCGACCTGGAAGCCGGTCCCGCCGGCCTCGGGTTTGCCGACGGTGCCGGAGCTTTCCTGCGCGATCGCCGGCAGGGCGTTGAGGGCGGTCAGACCCGCCAGTAGGCCGAAAATTGGTCGCATGATACATCCTGCTTGTTTGATGCCGTCTGTCCGTCTGGAACGCCGGGTCTCGGTTTGGCCAAGCTTCCATTGTCATGGCACACACTAAAACCATATCCTGAACGGAACGACAAGAAAGAGCCTTGCGGCAAACGGCCGCTTTTTCCTATCCGGAGCAAAGCACCGCCCGCCTTTGACGATATAATATAGGATGATTCCAGATGAGTGACACCCCATTTCGCCCCTTCGACAGCCTTCTCGACCGGGGGCACGCACTGGCGCATCTGCAGGAGGCGACGCGCGGGGCAGACGATGGCGAGCTTTTCCTCGAACGCCGGCGGGCCGAGGCGCTGACCTTCGACGACGGTCGCATCAAGAGCGCCTCCTACGATGCCTCCGAGGGGTTCGGCCTGCGCGCGGTCGAGGGCGAGGTCACGGGCTATGCGCATTCCTCGGATGTCAGCGAACCGGCGCTGCGCCGCGCCGTCGACACCGCAAGGCTCGCCGTGGGCGCGGGCGGCGCGGTGCTGGCGGACGCGCCGGCGCGCACCAACCGTCATCTCTACACCGATGTCGACCCGATCGCGGGCGCATCCTTTCCCGTCAAGCTGGAGACATTGCGCGAGATCGACGCCTTCGCGCGCGATCTCGATGCGCGCGTGGTGCAGGTGACCGCCTCGATAGCGGCCTCGTGCCAGGAGGTGGTGATCCTGCGCCCCGATGGCAGCGAGGTGGGCGATATCCGCCCGATGACGCGGCTCAACGTCTCGATCATCGTCGAGCAGGACGGCCGCCGCGAGCAGGGCAGCGCCGGCGGCGGCGGGCGCGTCGGGCTGGACGGCCTGCTTGTCCCCGCCGACTGGCAGGGCAAGACCCGCGAGGCCCTGCGCATCGCGCTGGTCAATCTGCGGGCCGAGGCGGCGCCGGCCGGCGTGATGGACGTGGTTCTCGGGCCCGGCTGGCCGGGCATCCTGCTGCACGAGGCGATCGGTCACGGGCTGGAAGGCGATTTCAACCGGAAGGGCTCCTCGGCGTTTGCCGGTCTGATGGGGCAGCGCATCGCCGCGAAAGGCGTCACCGTGCTCGATGACGGGACCATTCCCGACCGGCGCGGCAGCCTCACGATCGACGACGAGGGCACGCCCTCGGGGCGCAACGTGCTGATCGAGGACGGCATCCTCACCGGCTACATGCAGGACCGCCAGAACGCCCGCCTCATGGGGGTGGCGCCGACCGGCAACGGCCGCCGCGAAAGCTATGCCCATGCGCCGATGCCGCGCATGACCAACACCTACATGCTGGGCGGCGACGCCGCGCCCGGCGATCTGGTGTCGGAAATGGCCGACGGCATCTACGCCGTGGGCTTCGGCGGCGGGCAGGTCGACATCACCAATGGCAAGTTCGTCTTTTCCTGCACCGAGGCCTACCGCGTGAAAGACGGCAAGGTCGGCGCACCGGTGAAGGGCGCCACGCTGATCGGCGATGGCGCCACCGCGCTGCAGCAGATCCGCGGCCTCGGCAATGACATGGCGCTCGATCCCGGCATGGGAAATTGCGGCAAGGACGGCCAGTGGGTGCCGGTTGGCGTGGGCCAGCCCACGGTGCTGATTGGCGGTCTGACGGTGGGCGGCTCGGCCACGTCCTGATCGGGCAGGCACGCGCGCCCTCGTCCTCTAGCCCCGCTTCGCCTTGCCCGAATTCATCTTTCCAAAAATACTCGAAACCAACGGCAGGGCCGGGCGATGGCCGTAGGCTCCTGCCCCCACTGCCCGCCCGAGCCACGCCGCGACACGGGCCTTCGGCGCTCTTTTCGCGGCGCCCGGCACTTTCTCGATCCGGTTTACTTGGCGTTAACCAAAGGACGCTAAGGGTGGACCTGCAAGCAGGCGAGGTCACGGATGCCCGGGGATACACATCCTTCCACTCACCCACCACTCCCACCCACCACGGAAGATGACCGGGTTGCGTGGCTTCGCCTCTTGCGCTCCCGTCGGGTCGGCCCGACGACGTTTCACCGGCTGCTGGCCGAACACGGCAGCGCCGCGGCCGCCCTCGAGGCCTTGCCCGAGGTCGCGCGCGCGGCCGGTGTCACAGATTACACCCCCTGCCCCATCGGCGTGGCCGAGGCCGAATTGCGCGCCGCTCGCGCCGCGGGTGCGGACATGCTAACCTTTCAGGATGCCGCCTACCCCGCAGCACTACGCGATTTGGCCGACGCCCCCCCGATGCTCTGGGTGATGGGCGATGCAAGCGTGCTTGACCGCCCGATGATCGCGCTTGTGGGCGCGCGCAACGCCTCGTCCCTCGGGACGCGCATGGCCCGGTCGCTTGCCGCCGAGCTGTCGGAGGCCGGCCATGTCATCGTCTCGGGCCTTGCGCGCGGCGTCGATACCGCAGCACATATGGCCAGCCTGAAGGGGGGCACCGTCGCGGTGATGGCCGGCGGCGTCGACGTGATCTACCCCGCCGAGAACACACAGCTGGCCGGCGATATCCTGAAAACCGGCCTGCGTATGTCCGAGCAGCCGGCGGGCCTCGTGCCGCAGGCGCGCCATTTTCCCGGCCGCAACCGCCTGATCAGCGGGATCGCGCAGGTCGTCGTGGTGATCGAGGCCGCGGCGAAATCGGGATCCTTGATTACCGCGCGCAACGCGCTCGACCAGGGCCGCGAGGTGATGGCGGTGCCCGGCCATCCCATCGACGCCCGCGCCGCGGGGTGCAACATGCTGCTGCGCGACGGGGCCACGCTCGTTCGCAACGCCGCCGACGTGATCGAGGCGCTGCCGCGCCCCGCCGCCAAGGCGCAACCCGACCTGCCGATGGGTCCCCCGCAGCCCCCGGAGCCGCCGGGGCGCCCGGGGCCTGCGCCGCAAGGGCGCAGCCTGCGCGACACGGCGATGCTGCACGACGAGATCCTGCAACGCCTCGGCCCCTCGCCGCTGGCCGAGGATCAGCTGATCCGCGATCTCGGCGCGCCCGCAGGTACGGTCGCCCCGGTGCTTCTCGATCTCGAACTTGACGGCCGGATCGCGCGCGCCCCCGGCGGGCTGCTGTCGCGGGCGGGCTGAGCCCCGCGACGCCGCGCCGCAGCGGTCACATTGACAATCCCCCCGGCGACAGCACATGTTGCCCGCCCAGTATCGGATCATAGCCGGAAGGATTGCCCATGCCCGTCGTCGTTGTCGAATCACCGGCCAAAGCCAAGACGATCAACAAGTATCTCGGCGACGACTATACCGTTCTGGCAAGCTACGGCCACGTGCGCGACCTGCCCCCCAAGGATGGCTCTGTCGACCCCGAGAACGGGTTCGAGATGACATGGGAAATCGGCAATGACAGCCGCAAGCACGTCAAGGCGATCGCCGATGCGCTGAAGGACGACCCCGAGTTGGTTCTGGCGACCGACCCCGACCGCGAGGGCGAGGCGATCAGCTGGCATCTCGAAGAGACGCTGCGAAAGCGCAAGGCCATCAAGAAGGACACGCCGGTCAGCCGCGTAGTGTTCAACGCGATCACCAAATCGGCGGTGACCGAGGCGATGAAGAACCCCCGCCAGGTCGATGCGCCGCTGGTCGAGGCCTATCTCGCGCGCCGGGCGCTGGATTACCTCGTCGGCTTCAACCTGTCGCCGGTGCTCTGGCGCAAGCTGCCCGGCGCAAAATCCGCCGGTCGCGTGCAATCGGTCTGCCTGCGTCTGATCGTCGAGCGCGAAATGGAGATCGAGGCGTTCAATCCCCGCGAATACTGGTCGGTGAAGGCACTGCTGACCACGCCGCGCGGCCAGGACTTCGAGGCGCGCCTGGTGACGTTGGCGGGCAAGAAGCTGGAGAAATACGATCTGGAGAACGCCACGCAGGCCGAGATGGCGGTGCAGGCGGTGTCCTCGCGTACCTTGTCGGTCACCTCGGTCGAGGCGAAACCGGCGACGCGCAACCCCTCTGCGCCGTTCATGACCTCGACCCTGCAGCAGGAGGCCAGCCGCAAGTTCGGCATGGGCGCCAAGCAATGCATGAGTGCCGCGCAACGCCTCTACGAGGCCGGCTACATCACCTACATGCGGACCGACGGCATCGACATGGCGACCGAGGCGGTGATGGCCGCCCGCGACGCGATCACCGAGCGGTATGGCGCGAATTACGTGCCCAAAAGCCCGCGCATGTACAAGAACAAGGCCAAGAACGCGCAGGAAGCGCATGAATGCATCCGCCCCACCGAGATGACCCGCGACGCGAGCGGGATCAAGGCGAGCGATGCCGATCAGCGCAAGCTTTACGATCTGATCTGGAAACGCACGCTGGCCTGCCAGATGGAAGCGGCCCGGTTGGAGCGCACGACCGTCGAGATCGGCAGCCAGGACGGCCAGGTCGGGCTGCGCGCCACCGGGCAGGTCATGCTGTTCGACGGGTTCCTGAAGGTCTACGAGGAAGGCCGCGACGACGCCGGCAGCGACGAGGACGACAAGCGCCTGCCGCAGATCAGCGAGGGCGACAGCCTGAGCTTTGCCAAATCCTCGCTGCGGCCCGATTTCGCGAAGGCGCAGGAGGGCAAGGACGATGCCGCCGCGCAGCTTTCCGACAACGAGGCCGTGCTTGGCCTGCAGCATTTCACCCAGCCGCCGCCGCGCTATACCGAGGCGACGCTGGTCAAGAAGATGGAAGAGCTGGGCATCGGGCGCCCCTCGACCTATGCCAGCGTGCTGGGCACGATCCAGGATCGCGAATATGTCCGCAAGGAGCAGAACCGCCTGATCCCCGAGGACAAGGGCCGCATCGTCACGATCTTCCTGCTCAATTTCTTCCGCAAATACGTGGGCTACGAGTTCACCGCCAATCTCGAAGAGGATCTCGACCGAGTGAGCGCCGGCGAGGCCGATTACAAAGAGGTGCTGTCACGATTCTGGCGGGATTTCTCGGCGGCGATCGCCGAGACCTCCGAGCTGCGGATTTCCGAGGTGCTCGACGTGCTCGACGATGCGCTCGCCGATCAGCTCTACCCGCCGCGCGAAGACGGGACCGACCCACGCGCCTGCCCGCTGTGCGGCACCGGTCGGCTGCATCTGAAGACCTCGAAATCGGGGGGGTTCGTGGGCTGCGGCAACTACCCAGAATGCCGCTATACGAGGCCCATCGGCGGCGATGCCGCCGAGAACGAGGACCGGGTGCTGGGCCAGGACGAGCAGGGCAATGACATCACGCTGCGCTCGGGGCGATTCGGACCCTATGTGCAGCGCGGCGAGGCCACCGAGGAGAAGAAGAAGCCCGACCGCGCCAGCCTGCCCAAGGGCTGGAAGGCCGAGGAGATGGACCTTGAAAAGGCGCTGACACTGCTGAGCCTGCCGCGCGAGGTGGGCGAGCACCCCGAGGGCGGCACGATCAAGGCCAATTTCGGGCGGTTCGGCCCGTATGTCATGCACCAGGGCCCCGAGGACAAGAAACCCGTCTACGCCAATCTGAAAGATCCGCAGGACGTGTTCGAGATCGGCATGAACCGCGCGGTGGAGCTGCTGGCCGAAAAGCGCGCCAATCCCGGCGGGCGCGGCCGCGGCGCGGCCAAGCCACTGCACGACCTGGGCGAGCATCCCGACGAGGGCGGGCCGATCCATATCATGGATGGCCGGTTCGGACCTTACGTGAAATGGGGCAAGGTCAACGCCACCCTGCCGAAGGACGTCAAGCCCGAGGACGTCACGCCCGAGAAGGCGGTCGAGCTGATTGCCGAGAAGACGGCGAAAAAGAGCCCGCCGCGCAAGGCCGCAAAAAAGCCCGCGGCGAAGAAACCCGCGGCGAAGAAAAAGGCTGGCTGACGGGGCATGTGCGCAAAACCTCGCTGCAAAAGCGGCCCGTCCGTTCCCTTGGTGGCGTCACGGCGCCTGACGCGTTGACACCCGCCCGTCATGCGCCCAATAACACCGTCAAGACCAATTCAGAAGGAGTTGCGCGATGAAAAAGGTCTATGGCTCGGCCGCCGACGCGCTGGATGGGCTGCTGTTCGACGGGATGACGATCGCCGCCGGGGGCTTCGGCCTGTGTGGTATCCCCGAACTGCTGCTGCAGGCAATCCGGGAGGCCGGCACGAAGGATCTGACGTTCGCGTCGAACAACGCGGGCGTCGACGATTTCGGCATTGGCATCCTGCTGCAGACCCGGCAGGTGAAGAAGATGATGTCGTCCTATGTCGGCGAGAACGACACCTTCATGCAGCAGTATCTGTCGGGCGAGCTGGAGCTGGAATTCAACCCGCAAGGCACGCTGGCCGAGCGGATGCGCGCCGGCGGCGCGGGTATTCCCGGGTTCTACACCAAAACCGGCTACGGCACACAGATCGCCGAGGGCAAGGAAGTCAAGGAGTTCGACGGCGAGAATTATATCCTCGAACGCGGGATCGTTGCCGATCTGGCGATCGTCAAGGCGTGGAAAGCCGACACCACCGGCAATTGCATCTTCCGCAAGACCGCGCGCAACTTCAACCCGCCGGCCGCGATGTGCGGCAAGACTTGCGTGATGGAGGTCGAGGAGATCGTCGAGCCCGGCGAGTTGGAGCCCGATCACATCCACCTGCCCGGCATCTACGTGCACCGCCTGATCCAGGGCCAGCACGAGAAGCGCATCGAGCAACGCACGATCCGGACGAGTGACGGATAGATGTCTGTGGCGCCCAAGACCGTTGTCTATACCTGCGGCGTCGGTGGCTACGATTGGATTCATCGTCCGCAAGACCGTAAGAGGGAGATCTCTTATCTGAGGTTCTCCGATCGGCGCGGACTATGGCAGCATCCATGGAGACACAGGCAGCTTCCTGATCTCTCTGAGGGGAAATCGCCCCGACTGGTAACGCGGTATCCCAAGCTGCTCCCCCACCGCGTCCTTCCCGATTGCGACGTGGCAATCTGGGTCGACGGCAGCATCGTCGTGCGCGACGACCTGACGCCGCTGGTGAAGGAGTTCCTGGACAGCGGCGATGACATTGCATTATGCCCACACCCGAGCGGTCGCACGGTTGCGGAGGAAATCGATCACGCGATCGACGCGCGCCGCATTGCTCCGGCTCAATACGAGGCTGCCGAACAACAGCGTATCAGGTATCAAGCGGCTGGTGTTCTTGGTGCCAAGGTGTTCGAATGTACAGTAATTTTCTACCGCCTAGGTAGCGATAAGTTGCAAAACGTTTGCGAACGATGGTGGCACGAGCTGAGCAACTACACAGAACGCGATCAAGTCAGTCTGCCGTACGCCATGGCTGGCTCTGGTATACGCGCCAAACATTGGGATTGGCACTTCGACGATCCGACAAACCGCTTCCTGCGGCGCGTTCCGCATCGGCCCAAGGCGCTGGTCAAAAGAATGAAAACCGGAGCACATTTCTTGTCAGACACGCGTCTTGACTACCGGCTGCTGCATTACGGCATAAAGGGCGCAAGTCTCATCAGGAACGGTCGCGATAAACGCAAACCTTCATGAACCTGGAACAATTCGGAGGCACATAAATGCCCTGGGACCGCAATCAGATGGCCGCGCGCGCCGCGGAAGAGCTTGAAGACGGCACCTATGTCAATCTCGGGATCGGCATCCCGACATTGGTACCCAACTACATTCCCGAGGGCGTCGAGGTGACGCTGCAATCGGAGAACGGGATGCTGGGCATGGGCCCCTTCCCCACCGAGAACGAGGTCGATCCCGATCTCATCAATGCCGGCAAGCAGACGATCACCGAATTGCCGCATACCAGCTATTTCGACAGCGCCACGTCCTTCGGCATGATCCGCGGCGGCAAGATCGCGATGGCGATCCTCGGCGCGATGGAGGTGGCAGAGAACGGCGATCTCGCGAACTGGATGATCCCCGGCAAGCTGATCAAGGGCATGGGCGGCGCGATGGATCTGGTGGCCGGCGTGCGGCGCGTGGTGGTGGTCATGGATCACACCAACAAGCACGGCGACAGCAAGCTGCTGAAGGCCTGCAGCCTGCCGCTGACCGGCACCGGCGTGGTTGACCGAATCATCACCAATCTCGGCGTGCTCGACGTGGTCGAGGGTGGTTTGCGGATTGTCGAGACCGCGGAGGGCGTCACCGAGGACGAGCTGCGCACCGCGACCGAGGCGCGCATCGTCAACTGACCGGCCCGGACCCGGCCCGCGCGCGGTTCGTATGCCGTCGCGCGAGGCCGCTTGTCCGGGGGTGCGGGTAGAACGGCGCACCCGCGCCGGGAGCCTTGTCATGACCGCACGACAGGCCCGGACTGCGAGAGTCCATTCGAGGACTCCGTCTATTGCAAGACGTCATGCCGCCGCCGAAATTCTGGTATATGATGCCCCAAGCCGTGCACGAATCCGCTCACGGACAGAAATGATTGGAACCGATCCCAGATTTTTCAGTTTTCCGTGATGAAGATGTTAAAGAGTTCGAGTAGGGAGTGGACAAAATTGGGTATAGGAGAGAATTATGCGTCGTAAGGTAACAAAGGCAGTTTTCCCGGTGGCCGGTCTCGGAACGCGTTTCCTTCCGGCGACAAAGTCGGTTCCCAAGGAAATCATGACGCTGGTCGACCGGCCGCTCGTGCAATACGCCATCGACGAGGCGCGCGCCGCGGGGATCAAGGAATTCATCTTCGTCACCTCGCGCGGCAAGGGTGCGCTTGAGGATTACTTCGACAAGGCCCCGCAACTTGAACAGGAACTGCGGGACAAGGGCAAGGATGACCTGCTGGAGATCCTCGAAGCCACCAACATGGATTCCGGCGAGATCGCCTACATGCGGCAGGCCAAGCCCCTGGGCCTTGGTCATGCGGTATGGTGTGCACGCCGGTGCATCGGCGATGAGCCGTTTGCCGTGATCCTGCCCGATGACGTGATCGCAGCCGACACGCCGTGCCTTCAGCAGATGGTCGAGGCATTCGAGGAAACCGGCAACAACATGGTCGCGGCGATGGACGTGCCCGACGCGATGACCAAGTCCTACGGCATTCTCGACGTCAAGGAGGACATGGGACGCGTTGTCTCGACCAAAGGCATGGTCGAGAAGCCCGAACCCGGCACCGCGCCCTCGAACCTGGCGGTGATCGGGCGCTATATCCTGACCCCGAAGGTTCTGAAGAAGCTCAACAAGAAACAGGCCGGCGCGGGCGGTGAAATCCAGTTGACCGACGCGATCGACGACGCACGCGCAGATGGAGAGGAAGTCTACGGGTTCCGGTTCCAGGGCGAACGGTTCGATTGCGGATCAAAGGCCGGGTTCCTGCAGGCGACGGTCGCCTTCGCGCTGGCCCGCGACGACCTGCGCGACGAGCTCTGGTCCTACCTGTCAGACACCATGAACGCCTCGAAAGCGGCGCAGTAATCGCGGGCGGTGCGCGGCGTGACGCATGTTCTGGTCACCGGCGGGGCGGGCTATATCGGCAGCCACGCCTGCAAGGCGCTGCGTGCGGCGGGCTACACACCCGTCACCTATGACAACCTGAGCACCGGCTGGGCCGACGCGGTCAAGTTCGGCCCGTTCGAACAGGGCGAGATGACCGATCGCGCCCGGCTCGACGCCGTGTTCGCGACCTACCGCCCGCGCGCCATCCTGCATTTCGCGGCGCTCAGCCAGGTCGGCGAGAGCATGCGCGATCCCGGGCTCTACTGGCACAACAACGTCGCCGGGTCGCTTTGCCTGATGCAGGCCGCGGTCGCGGCGGGCTGTCATGACATCGTCTTTTCCTCGACCTGTGCGACCTATGGCGATCAGGACAATGTCGTGCTGGACGAGAACTGCGTGCAGGCGCCTATCAACGCATATGGCGCCTCCAAGCGGGCCATCGAGGACATGCTGCGCGATTTCGAGGCCGCGCACGGGTTGCGCCACGTGATCTTTCGCTATTTCAACGTGGCCGGCGCCGACCCAGAGGCGGAAATCGGCGAGTATCACCGCCCCGAGACGCATCTCGTCCCGCTGATGCTGGAGGCGATCGAGGGAAAGCGCGACGCGCTGACGATCTTCGGCACCGATTACGACACGCCCGACGGCACCTGCATCCGCGATTACGTGCATGTCACCGACCTGGTCGACGCGCATGTCCGGGGCCTCGACTGGCTGCTGGACGGGCGCGGCAGCCGGGTGTTCAACCTCGGCACCGGCACCGGCTTTTCGGTGCGCGAGGTGGTCGCGCAATCTGCAGCGGTGACCAACCGCGCGGTGCCGGTCAACGAGGGGCCACGGCGGGCGGGCGATTGCACGCGGCTCGTGTCCGGCTCGACCCGCGCCGAGGCGGAGCTTGGCTGGCGCCCGGTCCGGTCGACCCTGCCCCGGATGATCGGCGACGCCTGGCGGTGGCACCAAGCGGGTCATTACGAGAAGTAGCAGCGAAGGGTCAGTGGTGTATCCGGCTGACCGGATGGCGTTACCTTGAGGGGCCGAGGCTTATATCCCGACGCGACCGGATTAGCCCATCTCGGCCAGCAGCGCGTGATGCCGGGCGGTGAAGGCGGCGCGTGTTTCTGTCGGCGGACGCAGGGTGATGGCGAAGTCGCGCAGCAGCGCGGGGTCGGGCCGGCCGAAGAACCGGTTCGCCTCGGCCCCGGAAAAGCCCGCGATCTCGGTGGCTTCCAGCCAGGCACTGATGCGATCGGCGCGCTTGATCTGTTTCTTGACGGTGATCGGGATCTCTGCGGGCAGGCCGAAGCGGATATGGACCGCTGCCGCCAGCCGCCGTTCCAGCGCGTCGTAATCGGCGCCGACCGCGTGTTTAACCGGCGAAATCATGTCGCCGATCACGTATTCCGGCGCGTCATGCAGCAATGCGGCCAGCCGCCATTTCGCCGGGGCGCGCGGCGCGATCCGGGCGTGAAGCCGCTCGACCAGAAGCGAATGCTCGGCCACCGAATAGGCGAAATCCCCCAGCGTCTGCCCGTTCCAGCGCGCCACGAAGCTGAGACCGTGGGCGATATCCTCGATCTCGATATCGACGGGGGTGGGGTCGAGCAGGTCGAGCCTGCGACCCGAAAGCATCTTCTGCCAGGCGCGGGGTTGTCGGGGCATGGGGTCTCCGGGTGTCTTTCCGGGGGATGCCTAGCCCGAGGGTGCGACAGTTGCAAAGCCTTGCGAGATTCGATCGAGCAATGGCGACCCGGCGCGCGCGGCAAGGAAGTTGTAGCCCTTGTAGGGATCGGCCTTGCGGGCGCGCAGAGTGGCGATATCGGGCATCGGCACGAGGGTGTCCTCGATGGCGAAGAGGCGCATCGCGGGATCGGTCAACAGATGTAAGCTGACCGTGCAGTCGGGGTCGTTGCCGTGATCCTCGTAGATCAGAACGGCACCGTCGGCGAGTGCGCGGGCAGCGCCGTCGATTGCGGCGATCTCGGCCCCTTCAACATCGAGCTTGAGCAGTGCGGGCGTTCCCGCCGGCACGACGTCGTCGATCGCCAGCGTCTCGACCTGTTCGAGCCGGTCCCGCGGCTGCGCAGGCGCGTCAACCTCCAGCCGGGCCGAGGCGTGGCTGAGATGGGTGTTGATGAAACGCATGACCTCGCCCGAGCGCGCATGAATGGCGGCGCGGTGCAGCGTAACGTTGTCCAGCCCGCCCGCGTTGTCGTGCAGGTCGCGGAATGTTGACTGTGCTGCCTCGACCGCGATCACCTGGTCGAAAAGCGGGGCGGCGCGGGTCGTCCAGTAGCCCTTGTTCGCGCCGAGGTCGCAAAACAGCGGCGTCGCATGGGCCGCGGCGCGCAGGACGCGCGCGACTTCTGGTTCGTAAGGGCCAAGGTAGAGCGCGAACCGGGTCCAGTACCCGTCATCGAGCGCGATACGGTAAGGCGGCGCGCCGCCTTCGTGCAGCCAGACTGCCGTGCCGGGGCCGAAGATCCGCCCGAGACCGCGCGCGAAACGGCCGTAAAGACCGCGGGTGACCGCCAGCCGGAAAAGACCCATCAGGAGGGCGTATTGCACCCGGGCCTTGGGTCCGGAAAAGCTGAGGCGGCGCTGTGTCATGGCGCCGACGGCTAGCGGCATTGCGCGCCATTCGCAAATCCCGAATGCGTGACCGGACGGGGCGTTCATTCACCGATTACGGATGCGGCAACCAAAGCGCGCGTTCCCGCGGCGCAGTCAACGGAGATGTCACCCTTATAGTTCGGCAGAGAATCGCGCTCAGAGGGGTCTTGCGCAGCTCACGACGCGCCGCGCAGATCGCCGGTGTCAAGCACGGGGGCCGCGTCGATATCGGCGGCGTCCAGCATGGTCGCGACACGTTCCAGCGAGGCGACAAGCTGGGCCTGTTCCCAATCCTCAAGCGCCTCGAAATTGCGCACGTAGCGCTGTTGCAGCGCGTCGGGGGCGTGGCTGACGATCTCGCGCCCGGCCTTGGTGATGATGATGTGGATCTGCCGCCGGTCGGTCTGCGATTTCTCGCGGGTGACAACCTCGCGCCGGACCAGCTTGTCCACCAGCGAGGTGACCGTCGCCTGGGATACGCGCATCTTCTGGGCAATCTCGGTGGCGGTGCAGGTGCCACGCTCTGCCACGATCTGCAGCACGCGGAACTGAACGGCGGTCAGGCCGGCCGCCTTGGCGAGCTTGCGCCCGTAGATCTCAGTCGCGCGCAGGATGCGGCGCAGCGCGACAAGGCTTTGATCCGTGCGGTCCATATGAGTCGTGTGCGCCATGGACCCGATGGTCGCGAAACTGTCACTCAATTGCACGTTGAACCCTCCAGACTGAATGCGATGCTTTGCCTAACTAAATGTATACCGCATATCGGCGTGAGAGGAAAGGCCAATCAGCGCGTCCACAAAATTTACAGAGCGCGGTAATGAACGGTTGATTTTGGAGATCGGCTGTTATATTTAGTTAGCCAAAGTAAATGAAGAGGGTTCAACCCATGCATCATACGATGGAAATGTTTCACAAGGCGATGCCTTCCCTGCGCAAACCCTGTGCCGAGGACGGCGCGGCGGTCTGGGATCTGATAAAGTCCTGCAAGCCGCTCGACGAGAACTCGATGTATTGCAACTTGGTGCAGTGCGAACACTTCAGCGATACCTGCATCATCGGCGAGATGGATGGCGAGGTCGTCGGCTGGGTGGCCGGCTATGTGCGCCCCGACGACCCGGAAACGCTGTTCGTGTGGCAGGTGGCCGTGTCCGAGAAGGCACGCGGCACGGGCCTTGGCACCCTGATGCTCAACGAGTTGCTGTCGCGTGAAAGCTGCGCGGCCGTGAATCGCCTGCAGACCACCATCACCCGCGACAACGCAGCGAGCTGGGCCTTGTTCCGCAAGTTCAGCGACATAGCCGATGGTGAGCTGACCAGCGAGCCTTACTTTTCGAAGTCCGAGCATTTCAACGATATGCACGACACCGAACATATGGTAACTATTACCATGTCCGAGAGCGCGAAAGCAGCCGCCTGATCCGTCAGGCCGCCGACAGCCGCCCTCACCGCAATCACAAAGGAAATCGTCATGCCGACCGACATGTCAGCCGACCTATCCGTGTATGCACGCCGCGAATCCGAGGCGCGCAGCTATTGCCGCAGCTTCCCCGTCTCCTTCGTCAAGGCGCAGGGGTCGGAGCTGTTCGATGCCGATGGCAACAGCTATATCGACTTTCTCGCCGGGTGCTCGACCCTGAACTACGGGCATAACGACCCCGACATGAAAGCGGCGCTGATCGAGCATATCACCGCCGATGGCATCACCCACGGGCTGGACATGCATACCGGGGCCAAGGCCGCGTTCCTGCGGGCGTTCGAGGATATCATCCTCACGCCGCGCAACATGAACTACAAGGTGATGATGACCGGTCCCACCGGCACCAACGCGGTCGAGAGCGCCATGAAACTGGCGCGCAAGGTCACCGGGCGGAAAAACATCGTCGCCTTTACCAACGGCTTCCACGGGATGACCATGGGCGCGCTGTCATGCACCGGCAATGCCGGCAAGCGCAATGGCGCGGGCGGCGGGCCGCTGTGCGGCACCACGCACATGCCTTACGAGCATGCGTTCGGCCCCGACATGGACAGCCTGCGGATCATCCGCGAGATGCTGGGCAATTCGTCCAGCGGCATGGATGCGCCGGCGGCGTTCATCATCGAGCCCGTGCAGGGCGAAGGCGGGCTGAACGCCGCCTCGACCGAATTCCTGCAAGGCGTGGCAAAGCTGGCGAAAGACTATGGCGCATTGCTGATCGTCGACGACATCCAGTCGGGCTGCGGGCGTACCGGCCCGTTCTTCAGCTTCGAGGAGATGGGGATCGAGCCCGATCTCATCCCGATGGCCAAAAGCTTTTCCGGCATGGGCCTGCCCTTCGCGGCGCTGCTCATCAAGCCCGAGCATGACATCTGGAAGCCCGCCGAGCATAACGGCACCTTCCGCGGCAACACGCATGCCTTCGTCACCGCGCGCGTCGCGCTGGAAAAATTCTGGACCGATGACACGTTTCAGAATTCCATCAATGCCAAGGCCGAGATCCTGGAGACCGCGCTGAAGCGGATCGTCGAGATCGTGCCGGGGGCCAAGCTCAAGGGGCGCGGCATGATGCGCGGCGTCGATGTCGGATCCGGAGATCTGGCCGAAAAGATCTGCGCGCGTGCGTTCGAGAACGGCCTAGTCATCGAGACATCGGGTGCCGATGACGAGGTGGTAAAGGTGCTTGCCCCGCTGACTACACCGGAGGCAACCTTTCAGAAAGGCCTCGACATTCTGGTCGACGCCGTGAAAGACGTCGCCAAGACCCATAAAGTTGCAGCGGAGTAAGACTATGATCGTACGGGATTTCAACAAGATCGTGCAGGACGAGAAAGACCGCGTCGTGAGCGATGCCCAATGGTCGAGCGTGCGGATGCTGCTGGCGGATGACGGGATGGGCTTCTCGTTCCACATCACGTTTCTCGAACCGGGCTCGGAGCACACGTTCGAGTACAAGAACCATTTCGAGAGTGTCTACTGCATGCAAGGGGTGGGCTCGATCACCGATGTCGCCACCGGCGAGACGCACGAGATCAAGCCCGGCGTGATGTACGCGCTCGACCAGCATGACCGTCACGTTCTGCGCGCCGAGGAAGAGCTCGTGATGGCGTGCTGCTTCAACCCGCCGGTGACCGGCAACGAGGTGCACCGGGAAGACGGCTCTTACGCGCTGGCCGACAGCTAAGAGGGATTCCGGGCCATGTGCCCGGAAGATTGATATATGACCCGCACGAATCACACCGTCGAGAAGATCGGCGGCACGTCCATGAGCCGCGTCCGCGAGCTGGTGGACACGCTGTTCGTGGGCGACCGCGAGGGCGAGGCACTTTATCACCGCGTCTTCGTCGTGTCGGCCTTCGGCGGCATCACCAACCTTCTGCTGGAGCACAAGAAATCCGGCACGCCAGGGGTTTATGCCAGCTTTTCCAACGATGACGACGATCACGGTTGGCTGGATGCGCTGACAAACGTGTCGCATGCCATGCGCGAGGCGCATGCCGAGATCCTGGAACATCCCGGCGACCGCAACATGGCGGACGAATTCGTGCGCGAGCGGATCGAGGGCGCGCGGTCTTGCCTGTTCGACCTGCAGCGCCTGTGCTCTTACGGGCATTTCCGGCTGGGCGATCACATGATGGTGATCCGCGAACTGCTGTCGGGCCTGGGCGAGGCGCATTCGGCCTTCGTCACCACGCTGCTGCTGCAGCGTGCCGGCGTCAACGCACGCTTCATCGACCTCAGCGGCTGGCGCGACGAGGCCGAGCATACGCTGCAGGAACGCATCGAGGCAGGTCTGGCGGATGTCGATTTCGCCACCGAACTGCCGATCGTCACCGGGTATGCGCAATGCTCCGAAGGGTTGATGCGCGAGTTTGACCGCGGCTATTCCGAGGTCACCTTCGCCAATATCGCGGCGCAGACGCAGGCCGCGGAGGCGATCATCCACAAGGAGTTTCACCTGTCCTCGGCCGATCCGAAACTCGTCGGGGAAGATGCCGTGCGCAAGCTCGGGCATACCAATTACGACGTGGCCGACCAGCTGTCGAACCTCGGGATGGAGGCGATCCATCCCAAGGCCGCCAAGACCCTGCGCCAGGCCGAGGTGCCGCTGCGCGTGACAAACGCGTTCGAGCCGAACGATCCCGGCACGCTGATCGACGATCAGCCTGCCGACACGCCCGGTGTCGAGATCGTCACCGGCCTGAAGGTCGTGGCGCTGGAACTGTTCGAACAGGACATGGTGGGCGTCAAGGGCTATGATGCGGCCATCCTTGAGGCGCTGAAGCGGCACAATGTCTGGATCGTCTCCAAAACGTCGAACGCCAACACGATCACGCATTACGTGCATGCCTCGCTCAAGTCGGTGCGGCGCGTGGCCAAGGATCTCGAAGCGCTTTATCCTTCGTCCGAGGTGTCGGCGCGCACGTTGTCGCTGGTCTCACCCATCGGGCGCGACCTGACCGGGCTGCGGGTCCTGAGCCGGGGTCTTGCCGCGCTGGAGGAGGCCGGGATCGACGTGATCGCCGCCAACCAGTCGCCGCGCAGCGTGGATGTGCAATTCGTCATCGGCGCCAAGGACATGGACGCGGGGATTACCGCGCTGCACCGTGTTCTGATCGAAGGTAAGGCCGTGGACGCGCCGCAACAGGCTGCCTGACCGGAAACCCGTCGGGTTTGCGACAAATGCGCGGCACTATGGGTTTGGCGACAAGGCCCGTTTGCGGTATCCCGTAAGGGTTCGCGCCAGTATGGCCGAGACCTGATCAAGTTACACGTGTGGTGCGTTGGGGAGCACGTGGGGAACGGAGGGTGTCGGCAATCTGCCCGGCGCCCTCCGTTTATTTTCAAGCGGTTTGAAACCCGACTATTGCGGTGCGATGCCCGCCATCTCGCAGATGATCCGCCATTGATCCCCGGTCACCGGTTGCACCGAAAGCCGCGGATTCTTCACCAGCGCCATGTCTGCGAGCCTTGGGTCGGCCTTGATCGCGTCCAGCGTCACCGGGGTGGGCACGCTTTGCAGCGCGCGGACATCCACGCATTCCCACCGCGCGTCATCAGTGGTGCTGTCGGGATGCGCCTCGGCGATCACCTCGACGATGCCGACGACGGCCTTCTCCTTTTGCGAGTGATAGAAGAACCCGCGATCACCCGCCTCCATCTCGCGCATGCAGTTGCGCGCCTGGTAGTTGCGCACACCGTCCCATTCCTCGCCCGCGCGGCCCTTGTCCAGCTGGTCCTGCCAGGACCAGTTCGACGGCTCGGACTTGAACAGCCAGAAGCGCATCAGATGACCTTCTTCCAAGGGATCAGTTCGACCGAGGCGAACAGCCCCGCCTGCGCGTAGGGATCGTGATCGGCCCAGTCCCGCGCCGCGGTCATATCCGGCACGTCGAGTATGACCAGCGACCCGATCATCTCGCCGGCCTCGTCCAGAAGCGGCCCGGCCTGGCTGACCACGCCGCTTTCTTTCAGATAGGCGACATGCGAGTCGCGCGTGTCGAGGCGGGTTTGCAGGGCACCGGGTTTGTCGCGGGCAATCAGGGCAATCAGCATCATTCTTCCTTCAATGGGCGTGACAGCAGCATATCCACCGCCTGCGCCACGCGCAATTCGCCCGTGACGAGCGCCGCGATGGCCTGCGTGATCGGCATGTCGACGCCGAGCGTGCGCGCGCGGTCCAGCACCGCGCGCCCGGTCGCCGCCCCCTCGACGGTGATCGACGGATCGAACGCCTCGCCGCACCCGAGGCTGCGGCCGTAGCGGGTGTTGCGCGACTGATCGCTCGTGCAGGTCAGCACCAGGTCGCCGAAGCCCGACAGCCCGGCCAGTGTCTCAGGCTGCGCGCCAAGGGCCTGCGCGAAGCGCTCCATCTCGGCAAAGCCGCGCGTCATCAGCGCGGCGCGCGCGCTTTCGCCCAGCCCCGCGCCCATCACCGCACCGCAGCCAATGGCGATCACGTTCTTCAGCGCGCCGCCCAGTTCCGCGCCGGTGGTGTCGGTGCTGCGGTACAGCCGCAACGTCGGCGTGGTCAGAGCAGATTGCAGCGCCCTGCCCGTCCCGGCATCCCGGCAGGCCAGCGTCAGCGCCGTGGGCAGGCCAAGCGCGATGTCACGCGCAAAGCTCGGCCCGGTCAGGATCGCCGGTGTCGCGTTCGGGCAGGATCTGGCGATCACTCCCGTGGGGCCAAGCCCGGTGCCGAGATCCATGCCCTTGCAGCAAGCCACAAGCGGACGCGCGTCAAGCGCCCGCTGGTGATCGGTGAGAAAACCGCCAAGCGTCTGCATCGGCAGGGCCAGCAGGCAGGGCATGTCTCCCGCGGGCAGCGCGCCCGAGATCACCGTGACGGCCGCCGGCAGGTCGATATCCGGCAGGCGCCTTGCGTTGCGTCCGGTCGTGCGCATTTCTGCAGCGTGATCCGGGTCGCGCGCCCACAAGGTGACGGGGCCGTTGCGCGCCAGCGTCACCGCCAGCGCAGTCCCGAACGCCCCTGCCCCGCAGATCAGCGTCATGCCTTGGCCCCTTTCTTGCCGCTGCCACCCATTCCGGGGCCGGAGCGGTCCAGTGGCCAGCGGGGCCGCGCCGCAAGGCTCATGTCGTCGCGCCGCCCCATGGCGTGAAGCTCTGCGCCCGCATGGGCGATCATCGCCGCATTGTCCGTGCAAAGCGCCAGAGGCGGCGCGAGGAACCGCGCGCCCGCCGCATCCGCCACGCCGCGCAGTGCCGCGCGGATCGGCCCGTTCGCCGCGACGCCCCCCGCGACGGCGATAAGCGGCGTCGCGGGCGCCTCGGCCATGTAGAGCGCCAGCGCGCGGCGCGTCTTCTCGGCCAGCACATCGCAAACCGCCGCCTGGAACCCGGCGCAAAGATCGGCGCGGTCCTGCCGTGTCAGGCCCGATTTCTCGGCCACGATCCGGTCTCGCGCGCGCAGCAGGGCGGTTTTCAGTCCGGAGAACGACATGTCGCAGCCCGGCTTGTCCAGCAGCGGGCGCGGCAGGCGTAGCCGGTCGGGATCGCCGCGTTCCGCCTCGGCCTCCACCGCCGGGCCACCGGGCTGCGGCAATCCCAGCAAACGCGCGACCTTGTCGAACACCTCGCCCGGGGCGTCGTCGATGGTGCCGCCCAGACGGCTGAAATCATCCGGCCCGCGCACGATCAGGAACTGGCAATGTCCGCCCGAGACCAGCAGCATCAGGTACGGGTAGGCCACGCGATCGGTCAGCCGCGGCGTCAGCGCATGCCCGGCGAGGTGATTGACGCCCACGAGGTCGAGGCCCGCGCCCGCGGCGATCCCCTTGGCGCACATCACCCCGGCGATCACACCGCCGATCAGGCCGGGTCCGGCCGTGACGGCAACAGCCGTGAGATCGCGCAGGGTCAGGTCCGCCCGCGCCAGCGCCTCGGCCACGCAGATATCGAGCTTTTCGGCATGCGCGCGTGCCGCGATTTCGGGCACGATGCCGCCATAGGCGGCATGCAGCACGGCCTGATCATACACCACGGAAGAAAGAATCTCGGGGGCACCGTCCGGCGCGATGCGTACCAGCGCCGCCGCGGTATCGTCGCAACTGCTTTCAAGGCCAAGGAAGATCAACGGCTCTGTCATCGCGCCCGTCAAGATTGCGTGGAGGGTGCAAAGGAGCTACCACTGAAATCTTGACGCAACAACTGCGGATGCGGCATGACCGTGACGATCCTGATCACCCGGCCAGAGCCCGAGGCATCCCGGTTTGCCGAAACGTTGCGCGCCGATCACGGGACGGAAGCTTGCGTGCTGCGTTCACCATTGATGCGGATCGAGCCTGCCGGCGCGCTGCCGCAGATGTGCCGCGACGAGACGCTGATTTTCACCTCGCGCCACGGCGTTGCGGGCTTCTGCCGCCTGACCGCGCGGCGGGATCTGCCCTGCTATGCCGTGGGCGACGCCACCGCGCAGGCTTTGCGTGACGCAGGAATGGCCGCCACCGCCTGCGGCGGCGATGCGGACGCGCTGGTGCGGCGGATCGCACAGGACGGCGCGCGCGGTCCGTTCCTTCATCTGCGTGGCACGCATGTGGCCGCCGACATTGCCGGTGCGCTGCGCGCCGCGGGACACGAGGCGCGCGACGCGATCATCTACGCGCAGACCCCGCAACCGCTGACCGAGGCGGCGCGGGCGGTTCTGTCCGGCAGCGATCCGGTCATCCTGCCGCTGATGTCGCCGCGCAGCGGGCAGCTTTTCTTTGCGCAGGCCGAGGCGCCCGCGGCGCCGCTTTTCATCGCGGCGATCAGCGCAAACGCCGCGCGGGTGGTGCCGGACGGCGCCGCCCGGATGGTGAGGGTCGCGCCCAGTCCCGATGCGACGGCCATCCGCAAACTGTTGCGGGATCTGGCGAAAAGCGCCAAGCGGCTTGAGGGTCGAAAACGGGCACAGTAAGGTCGTCGCAGGAATTGGGCGTGGCAAGATTCGAAAGGGTGGCAGAACGTGAGCAGAAGAAAGCAACCTGACGCTGGTCAGAGCAAGCCCGGACGCGACCCATCCGGGCCGGACGCGGCCCCCACGACCGGGCCGTTTGCCCATGATCCTGCAAAGGTGACCGCCCCGGTCAACCCGACGCGACAGACCCCGCAACCCGAGGCATCGGATGACGTAATCCTCCAGACCGAGCGCGCGGAGGCGGCCCCGGACGCCGCCGCGCCCATGACCGACGCCGAACTACGTGACACGCCGGAGGCATCCGATGCCACACCCGACGCCGAGATCGCGCAGGATGACCCCGCACCACGAGACCCGGCCCCGGACCCGGCGACTTCTACTGCGCAGGACGCGGGACCGGGCCAAGCGCCTGATACTGTCACGATCCGGCAGGGCGGCTTCTGGTCGATGCTGTTCGGCGGCGCCCTGGCGGCCAGCATCGGCGTGGTCGCCTCGCCCTATATCCTGTCGTCTGAGATGCTCGAAGGCCGCGTGCCGGCCTTCCTTGCCCCGCAGCAGGAGGGCGAGGACGAGGTCGAGACGCAGCTTGCATCGCAGCAAGATCGCCTTGACGGGCTGGAGATGCGTCTCGACGATCTGTCTGGCGATATCCAGACCGCGATGGACCGCCCAGACCCGCCCCCAGATCTCAGCGACGAGGTGGCGGCGTTGACCGACGCTCAAGATAGCGTCGAGACCCGCATCGGGGATATCGAAAATCGGTTCGGCTCCGTGGAAGAGCAGTTGGCAGATGTTGGGGAGCAGATCGGCGATCTTGGCGACCGGTTGACGGCGGTGGAAGAGCGCCCCATCCCGACAAGTGACGACAGCGAGGTGTCCTCCAGCGAGCTCGAAAGCCTGCGCGACCGTCTTGAAGAGCAGCGCGCGGACATGGAGTCCCGGAGATCGGACATCGAAGAGCTGACATCTCGGATCGAGACGCTGACCACGAACCTGGAGGCGCAGAACGCCACGATCGCGGAGCAGCGCGAAACGCTGGACAATCAGTCTGATACCCTTGCGGCCCTGCAGGAAGAGGCCGAGGCCGAAGAGCAGGCCGCGCGCGACAGCGCCCGCGCCACGTTGCAGCAAGCGGCCCTCAACCGCGTGACCACGGCGCTAGAAACCGGCAGCCCGTTCGCCGATGCGCTGGCCGATCTGCGCGACACAGGGGTCGAGGTGCCCGCGGCGCTGGACGATGTCGCGGAGACCGGCGTGCCCACCCGCACCGAGCTGACCCAAAGCTTTCCCAATGCCGCGCGCGCGGCGCTGTCGCGGGTGCGCGACGCTCAGGACAATCCAGGCGCGATCGAGATCGGCGATTTCTTCCGCAGCCAGCTTGGCATGCGCTCGCTTGTCCCGCGCGAGGGCGACAGCCCCGACGCGATCCTGTCGCGCGCCGAAGCCGCGCTGCGCGACGGGCGGATCGGCGAGGCGCTGGCAGAGATCGAAAGCCTGCCCGAAGAGGCCCGCGCCGAGCTGGACGGCTGGGTCGCGCGCGCCACGCAACGCCAAGAGGCCCTGTCCGCCGCCGATGCGCTGTCGGGCAGGTTGAATTGAACAAGAAAGGGCGAGCCAGATGCTTTGGTCGATAATAAAGATAGCCGTTTTCATCGCCCTCGTGGCCGCCATGGCGTTCGGTGCAAGCTACCTCATGGAGCTAGAGGGCGGTGTGCGCATCGTCATGGCGGGGATGGAGATCAACCTTACGCCGATCAAGGCGGTCATCGCGCTCGGGCTGCTGATGTTCGCGATCTGGCTACTGATGAAGCTGGCGGGGCTGACGGTCGCGACCCTGAAGGTCATCAATGGCGACGAGACCGCGCTGTCGCGCTATTTCGACAAGAACCGGCAAGATAAGGGCTATCGCGCGCTGAGCGAAGGCATGCTCGCGCTGGCCGAGGGGGATGGCGACGCGGCGATTGCCAAGGCGACCAAGGCCGAGAAATATCTTCACAAGCCGGCCCTGACCAACCTGATCACCGCGCAGGGTGCCGAGATGAAGGGCGACCGTGCCCGGGCGACGCAGGTCTACAAGCGCCTGTTGAACAACGAGAAGACCAAGTTCGTCGCCGTACGCGGCATGTTGCGCCAGAAAATCGAGAGCGGCGAGACCGAGACCGCGCTGAAGCTGGCACAGACGGCGTTCGCGCTGAAGCCCCGCCATACCGAGATTCAGGATACGCTGCTGAAACTGCAGGCCGGCGAAGGCGACTGGAAAGGGGCACGCGCCACCCTGAACGCGAAGCTGAAATACGGCAGCATGCCGCGTGATGTGCACAAGCGCCGCGATGCCGTGCTGGCCCTTTCGGAGGCGCGCGACGTGATCGACGACGGCAAGACCATCGAGGCGCGCGAGGCGGCGATCGAGGCCAACCGCAAGTCGCCCGACCTGATCCCGGCCGCGGTCATGGCCGCGCGCAGCTACATCGAACAGGGGTCCAAGCGTAACGCAACGCGGGTCATCCTCAAGGCGTGGCAGGCCCGCCCGCATCCCGATCTCGCCGCCGTCTTCGCCGAGATCGAGCCGAATGAGACACCGACACAGCGCCTGAGACGGTTTTCCAAGCTGCTCAAGATTAGCCCCGATACCCGCGAGACGCGGCTGCTGAAGGCCGAGCTGAACCTCGCCGCCGAGGATTTCCCGGCGGCACGGCGTGCCCTCGGCGACCTCGCCGAAGTCGATCCCGATGCACGGACGCTGAGCATCATGGCGGCGATCGAGCGCGGCGAAGGGTCGTCCGATGCCGTGGTCCGGGGCTGGCTGGCGCGCGCGGTGAGCGCGCCGCGCGGGCCGCAATGGGTCTGCGACAGTTGCCAGCACATCCATGCCGACTGGGCGCCGACATGCGAGAATTGCGGTGCGTTCGACTCTCTGAGCTGGCGTACCCCGCCGAAATCAGCGACGGCCACGTCGACCGGCCTCGAAATGCTGCCGCTGATCGTCGGCGAGATCGAGGACAAGGAAAAGGACAGCGGATCCAAGGACGGCAAGCGAGAGTCCGAGGATGTCCTCGATGCCGAGATCGTGGAGACCGAGAACACCGAAACCGACAGTCCCAAGCCCGCCAAGACCTGAGCGGGTGCAGCTAAGCGGCCGGCTGTCGATCGGTTACGTGGCCCAGACAGACAAGGACCGGGCCGGTGATCGGGCCCGGTCCTTTTCGTTGTATAGACATTTCGTCAGGCCGGCATGCTGAAGACCGGGACTGTCACCAGCCCTGCCCCTTCCAGCGCCTGACTTGGCCTCAATGCGTCCAGGTCTGCCGGCGATTGGGCGAGAAATTCTCGGCATAGCCACCGGGCCGGATGTTGGGTTTGCGCTTGTGCGGCTCCTGCACCACCGCGTCGATGCGGTGATCGCTCGCGTATTCCAGCGCGGCCTCCTTGGTCGGGAAACGCATCCGCACTTGCGCCTGCGTGTCGTTGTTCGAGGTCCACCCCATCAACGGGTCGATCTCGCGCTTGGTTTCCGACACGAATTCGAGCACCCATTGATCTGTCCCGGCATTGCCGGATTGGGTCGCGGGGCGGGACGGTTTGTAGATGCGCGCGGGCATGGCTCTCTCCATAAATCGGTTGACGTCACTATCCCAAATACCTGGCGTTTGGGCAAGGGACGTATGCCGCGCTCAGGCGGCCTCGCCATCGGTGAATTGCAGTCGCGCCAGCCGCGCATAAAGCCCGTTCTCGGCGACAAGGCTGTCATGCGTCCCCTGCGCCACGATACGGCCCGCGTCCAGCACGACGATGCGGTCGGCCTTCTTCACGGTGGCCAGCCTATGCGCCACGATGATGGTGGTGCGGCTGCGGGCCATCGCGTCGACGGCCGCCTGCACGGCGTTCTCGCTTTCGGCATCGAGCGCCGAGGTCGCCTCGTCCAGCAGCAGCACGGGCGCATCGCGCAGGATCGCGCGGGCGATGGCGATGCGCTGTTTCTGCCCGCCCGACAGCATCACGCCGCGTTCGCCGACATAGGTCTCGTAGCCGTCGGGCAGCGCGGTGATGAAGTCATGCGCGTTGGCGGCACGCGCCGCCGCCTCGATCTCGGGCCCGGTGGCGTCGAGCCGGCCAAAGCGGATATTGTCGCGCGCCGAGGCGCCGAAGATCACCGGATCTTGGGGCACCAGCGCCAGTTCGTGGCGGAAATCGTGCCGCGCCATATCGCAGAGCGGCACACCGTCCAGCGTCACCTGCCCCCCATCGGGATCATAGAACCGCTGGAGCAACTGGATGATGCTGGTCTTGCCCGCCCCCGAGGGGCCGACGAGCGCCACGGTCTCGCCTGCCTTGATGTTCAGGCACACATCGTCGAGCGCCGGCGTCTCGGGGCGTGCAGGGTAGGCAAAGCGCACCGCATCGAAGACGATCTCGCCCTTGACCGGGCGCGGCACGGGCCGGGGGCTTGCAGGGTCCGTCACCGGGTCATCCGCGCGCAGCAGATCGACCAGCCGTTCGGTCGCGCCCGCGGCGCGCTGCAACTCGCCCCAGATTTCTGACAGCGCCGCGACGGCGCCGGCCACCATCACCGCGTAGATCACGAATTGCACGAGGCTGCCGGGCGTCATGTCACCCGCGCGCACGTCGCGCGCACCGATCCAGAGCACGCCGACGATCCCGGTAAAGACCGTGAAGATCACGATCACCGTCATCAACGCGCGCGTGTTCACGCGGCGCCGCGCGGCATCATAGCTCGCCTCGGTCACATCAGCGAATTGCGCGCGGCTTTCGTGTTCATGGGTAAAGGCCTGCACCGTCTGCACCGACAGAAGCGCCTCGGAGGCGTTGCCGGAACTGTTGGCGATCCAGTCCTGGTTCTCGCGGCTGAGCACGCGCATGCGCCGCCCCAGGAACAGGATCGGCACGATCACCAGCGGCACGACCAGCAGCACCAGCCCGGTCAGCTTGGGCGAGGTCGCCAGCATCAGGATCAGCCCGCCGGTCAACAACAACAGGTTGCGCAGCGCGATCGACACCGAAGAGCCGATAACCGACAGGATCAGCGTGGTGTCGGTGGTGATCCGGCTGAGCACCTCGCCGGTCATCAGCCGCTCGAAGAAGGCCGGGCTCATGCCGATGACGCGATCGAACACCGCCTTGCGAATATCGGCCACCACGCGCTCGCCCAGCCGGGTCACCAGCAGGTAGCGCAGCCCCGTGCCAAGCGCCAGAAGCGCCGCGATAAACAGCGACGCCGCAAAATACTCGTCAAGCAGCGCGCCGTCCTCGATATTGAAATTATCCACCACGCGCCGCACGGCCAGCGGCAGCACCAGCGCCACCGCGGCGGTCACCACGAGCGCCGAGATTGCCGCGATCATAAGCGCGCGATAGGGCCGCATGAACGGCCACAGTTCGCGCAAGGCGCCCACGCGTTTCGATTTGTCGCGGTTGCGGATATCCGCCCCGCTATCGGCCTGTTGCGCCATGGCTCACACGTCCTCCAACACCTTGCGCCCTCTCTTGGCGGGCCGGCGCGGCGGGGTCAAGAGGCGGTCAAGCCGCAGTTGGGGAGAGTGGAGCGGGCGACGGGAATCGAACCCGTATCATCAGCTTGGAAGGCTGAGGTCTTACCATTACACAACGCCCGCGATGGCTCTTGGGATATGTCATGCACCGGCCGGGGTCAAGACTGACCTCGCCGAACGGAACGCTGCCCGACCCGATGCCTTGGCTGCAGGAAAGCCCGGCGGAGATGATCTCCCCGGGTACCTCTGATGACAGAGTCCAAGGATCGAACGGAGTCCGGGCACACCCTGTGGGCCAAGAGACACGACGGCGCCCGACCTGATCCCCGGCCGACCTTGCGACGGAAAATGGCCGGTTGAAGCGGGAACTGCAGAAAGCCAGACGGAGCGCGACATCTTGAAGAAGCCGCGCTCTTCTTCGGAGCGGAAACCGATGACGTTCGAGCTCAAACATGAGCATCGTCATACTTGGCCGTTCGCACGATCTATGCCGTGCTCGGCGTCTCATACCCACGGCTTTTTTCGCTGACTCTTGAGGGTCTTTGCATGCGCTTTCGGAAATGATGCTTTGCCAGTGAGGCAATGGAGGTTTCTATGGCGGTTGCAATCACACGAAAGGACCAGACGGCGGGAGAGCTTCACGCGGTTGCGGTGAAATGCAAGGATGCGAAAGCGGCGCTTCGCATGGTGGCGATCGCGATGGTTCTGCAGGGCTATGGCCGCAAAACTGCGGCAGAGGTCTGCGGCATGGATCGCCAGACCCTGATGGTGAATCGCCCCGGGTCTGTCGGAGACCTATAGCTTCATTTCACGCGAGCATATCGATCACGTCGCGCTGTGCATAGAAGGTCTCTTCAGCCTCTGCTGGCGGGATGTTTCCGATGGGGCCAAGCAGGCGCCGGTTGTTGAACCAATCGACCCAGCCGAGGGTGGCCATTTCCAGATCCTGCATGGTGCGCCACGGGCCCTGGCGATGAACCAGCTCGGTTTTGTAGAGGCCGTTAATCGTTTCAGCGAGCGCATTATCATACGAGTCACCCACGCTGCCGACCGACGGCTCGATCCCGGCCTCGGCCAAACGCTCGGTGTATCGAATGGACAGATATTGCCCGCCGCGGTCCGAATGGTGGATCAATCCGCCCTCCCGAACAGGACGTCGATCATGCAGGGCCTGTTCCAGAGCATCGAGGACAAAGTCTGTGAGATATGCGCAGAAGTTGGTGACGCCTTATCAGACGGCAGCTTGAAGTTGGCGGAGCCCGTCGCGGAACTCAACCCCTTGGATGATCTCGGGCAGTCGGTTCTGGCCGTCGAGTTTGCGCCACTT
>Ga0307946_1000117_pt1 | contig 45882 bp, 47 predicted proteins | sample OrgLakmetagen230_FD_203153 | JGI IMG/M metagenome (GOLD analysis project Ga0307946, IMG submission 203153) | Saline water microbial communities from Organic Lake, Antarctica - #230 | ecosystem: Environmental > Aquatic > Non-marine Saline and Alkaline > Saline | place: Antarctica: Organic Lake...
CGCAAGGCGGCGCTGATCTCGTAGATCCCGCCGCCCTCCAACCCGTTGGAAGTTATGATGAATTCACCGCGCGACCGCATGTCTCCGGCGCGCAATTCCACGCCCTTGACGGCCCCGCCGAAGTGCCGCGCCATGTGCTCCGACCAGTCCACGTCGAACCCCATATTCGCCGGTCGAAAGGGTTCCAGCACCTCCGGCGGCAGTTGCGCGACCCATTTCCCATCCGACCCCAACCGCGCCCAACTCGCCCCGCCACAGGCCAGCACGGTGACGTCCGCGACCACGGTTCGCGGCCCCTCGGGCGTGTCGAAAACCGCCTCGTGCAGCCCACCGATCCAGCGCCACCGGGTCTGGATCTTGACGCCCAAGCCTCTCAATTCATTCAGGAATTCCCGCAGCAGCGGCGAGGCTTTCATGGCTTGCGGAAACACGCGCCCGGTCGAGCCGGTGAACACCTCCTGCCCGTGACCGCGCGCCCAGTCCTGCACCGCGTCCGGTCCGAACGCCTCCAGCATCGGGCACAGAACCTTGGCCTTTGTTCCATAGGCGCGCAGGAAATCCGCGAACGGTTCGGCCTTCGTCAGGTTCAGCCCCGACTTGCCCGCCATCAGGAATTTGCGCCCCACCGACGGCTTGGCCTCGGCCACGGTGACCCGCAGCCCCGCCCGCGCCAGTTCCCGCGCCGCCATAAGACCCGCAGGCCCGGCGCCGATGACAAGCCCGTTTGTCATTCAGCGCGCCGACAGAGGATCACGCGTGTGACACCATATCTGGTCAGGACTTGGCAGCATTGCACATAGTCTTGAGGGCCATGACATGCTCGGGCGCGGCGGCCAGACAATCCGCCGCGAGATCGCGGGCCGTGGGAACGACCATCTCCGACGGCACGACGCGGTCGAAAAGCCCCCATTCCAGCGCCTCGGCGGTGTCGATCCGGGCCCCGGCCATCAGGATCATCTTGGCGCGCGCAGGCCCGACAAGCGCAGCCAACCGCCCCGGATCGCTCGGCTGCGGCAGAAACCCCAGCTTCATCACCGGGTAGAACGCCTTGGCAGTGTCGGCGGCGATGCGGATGTCGCAGGCCAGCACCATGCCCATGGCACCCCCCGCCACGGTGCCGTTGAGCGCCGCGATGCTCAGGCCCGGAAGCGCGGCGATGGCCCCTGAAAGCCTTTCCCAAGAGGGACTTGTGGCAAGACCGGCGCGGGCGGCCTCCAGATCGGCACCGGCGGAAAACACCTTGCCCGCGCCGGTCAATATGAACGCCTGTGCCTGTTGTGCTGCTTCGGCAATCTCGGACAGTTCGGTGAGCATCTCCTCGGTCAGCGCGTTGGCCTTGTCGGGGCGGTCGAGCGTGACGGTCCAGAGACCGCCATCCTGTTCCAGTGCAATCACGACAGGCCGATCCGGCGGCGCATGCCCGCGTCCCGCAACGAGATTTCCTGTCCGATGAACTCGTCGGCGTCCGAACTGCACATCCACAACAATGCCTTGGCGGGCCAGTCGGCGGGGATATGATCGGACCAATCGAGCGTGCTGACCGGGTTGATGCCGCTCGCCTTGATCTCGCGCTGCATGTCGGTGGCGACAGTGCCGGGCGACAGGCCCATGACGCGCAGGCCCGCAGGCCGGGCCTCGTGATCGGCGCAGCGGGTCAGCATGGCCGCCCCGGCCTTGGAACTGCAATAGGCGCTCCAGCCCTCCAGCGGGTTATGCGCGGCGCCGGAACTGACCGTGAGGATTGATCCCGCCCCGCGCGCCATCATGCCCGGCAGGGCGGCGCGCATGCCATTGAAAACACCCTTGAGATTGATGTCGATGGCATGGCCCCAACGGTCCGGCTCGACCTCGCTCAGCGGGGCTATGGGCTCGATCACGCCGGCATTGTTGATCAGCACGTCAAGCTGGCCAAAGGCGGTGTGACAGGCCTCGACCGCGGCTTCCATTTCCCAGTAGCGGCTGACATCGCAGGGGATTGCGATGGCGCTCCTGCCGATCTCGCCGGCCAGATCCGCGATCGCGTCGCCATTGCGCGCGACCAGCGCCACATTCGCACCCGCCGCCGCGAAATCCCGCGCCGCGGCGGCTCCGATGCCCTTGCTCGCGCCGGTGATCAGAATGCATTTGCCTTGCAGTGTCATGACTTGCCTCCCGTGCCGTATGATCGCCCGCCCCCTGCATAGTGGTGACGCGCGTCGAATTCCAGTCACATCGTCCCTTGACCCTGTTCCCATGACCGCCGACAGTACCCGCATTTCGCATTTGACGCCGAAAGGGGCCTCGCATGTCACATCTCCGTTTCGTGGCCGTCACGGCCGTTGCCATGGCCGTCAGCGGATCCGCCGCCATGGCCGATCTGACCGCGGATCAGGTCTGGCAGGACTGGACGGGTTATCTGGCCGATGCCGGGTACTCGGTCAGCAGTGACACGAGCCAATCCGGCGACACGCTGACCATCCGGGATCTGGCGCTGGAGATGGATCTGCCTGACGCCGACGGCGGCATGTCCATGCGGGTGGGCGAGATTCAGCTTGTCGAGAATGACGATGGCAGCGTGTCCGTGATCCTGCCCGCCACCCTGCCGATCGCCATCGCGGCAATCGACGACGAGGCGCAGCAGGTGACGGCGGCCGTGGAGATCGCGCATGAGGCGCTTGACCTGACGATATCCGGCACCCCCGACGACATGGACTACACCTACACCGCGGAGGTTCTGACGCTGGCGCTGACCGGGTTGCAGGCCGGCGACGAGACCCCCGAGATCCGCACCGCGCAGATCCGTCTCGAGGACATGGCGGGCAACAGCCTATCCGAGCCGGGCGACACATCCCGCGACCTGCGACAGGCGCTGCGCGCCGGTCCCGTCACCTACGAGCTTGACATCACTGAGCCCGAGGACGGCGCCACGATGGCGCTCAGCGGGTCGATGGCGCAGGTCGTATTCGCCGGTGATGCCACCATCCCGGACAGCTTCGAGTCCGACGATGTCGCCGCCGCGCTGAGCGAGGGGTTCCGCTTTGCCTCTTCGGTTGAATACGAGACCGGACGCACCGCCTACCGGTTCGAGGACGCGGGCGATGTGCTCGAAGGCACGCAAAGCTCTGCGCGCGGTCGTCTCGACACGTCGATGGGCCCCGACGGGCTGAGCTACGGTGCGGGAGGCGAGGACGTGACGATGGCGGTCAGCAGCAGTGACCTGCCGTTTCCGGTCAACCTGAACATCGCCCGCCTCGGGTTCGATGTCACCATGCCGGTGATCGAGAGTGAGGCCATGCAGGAATACGGGGTCAATCTGGAATTGTCGGAGTTCACGATGTCCGATCAGCTATGGTCGATGATCGATCCCGCGGCACAGTTGCCGCGTGATCCCGCGACGCTGCGGGTCGACCTCAACGGCACCGGACGGCTGTTCTTCAATCTGCTCGATCCCGCCGAGGTGGAGGGTCTGGAGGGCCGCGACAGCATCCCCGGCGAGGTGGAAAGCCTGACGCTCAACGAACTGACACTGGAACTGGCGGGGGCCAGTCTCAGCGGGGAAGGCGCGTTCACCTTCGATTCCGACGATCTGGAGAGTTTCGGCGGGGCCCCCGCGCCCGAGGGCACGCTGGACCTGCGGCTGGTGGGGGGCAATGCGCTTTTGGACACGCTCGTCGCCATGGGTCTTGTGCCCGAGGATCAGGCCAGCGGCATGCGCATGATGATGGGGCTTTTCGCAACGCCCGGCGATGGCGAGGATGAGCTGGTATCAAAGATCGAGGTGACCGGGGACGGGCAGGTCCTCGCCAACGGGCAGCGTCTGAAATAACGCGTTTGGCGGCGACATGACGGGCCGCGCATGACGGGTGCGCGGCCTTTTTGCGTAGCCCGGCCTTGCACCCTCATGTGACCCGGTCTACCTGCCACTGGCAACGCGGAGTAATCCATGACCCAATCGCTCGACGATCTGTCCCATGCCCTGATCGACGCGGCCCTCAAGGCCGGTGCGCAGGCTGCGGACGCCATCGCGATCCGGGGCCAGTCGGTGATCGTCGACATGCGCGGCGGCACACTGGAACAGGCCGAGCGCGCCGAGGGCACCGATATCGGGTTGCGGGTGTTGATCGGAGGGCGGCAGGCCAACGTCTCGGCCTCCGATACGCGGCCCGAGACGATTCAGGCGCTTGCGGCCCGTGCCGTCGCCATGGCGACCGAGGCCCCCGAAGATCCCTATGTCGGTCTGGCAGACCCCGATCAGATCGCGCGCGACTGGGATCTGGCGGCGCTGGAGCTCTGCGATCCCGCCCCCGAGCCCGCGCCCGACGCGCTGATGACCGCGGCGCGCGAGGCCGAGGCCGCAGCCCTCGCAGTCGAGGGTGTCAGTCAGGTGCAATCCGCCTCGGCGTCCTATTCGCACAACGCCGCGCATGTCGCCGCCAGCAACGGCTTTTCGGGGGGTTACGCGCGCACCGAGACCAGCCTTGGCTGCGTGGCGATCGCCGGGACCGGATCGGGGATGGAGCGTGACTATGACGCGGATTCGCGCGTTTTCGCCGCTGATCTGCGCGCGGCAGGCGAGATCGGGCACCGCGCCGGCATGCGCACAGCCGAGCGCTTGAACGCCCGCCGCCCGCGCACCGGGACCTATCCGGTGCTGTTCGACGAACGCATCGCGGCCTCGCTGATCGGGCATCTGCTGGTGGCGGCCAACGGCGCGATGGTGGCGCGCGGGTCGTCCTGGCTCATGCACCGGCTTGGCGAGGTGGTGCTGCCCGAAAGCCTGTCGCTGATCGAGGATCCGCACCGCACCCGTGCCACCGGATCGCGCCCCTTCGATGCTGAGGGCCTGCCGACAGCCCCGCGCCACATCGTCGAGGATGGCGTGCTGAAGGGCTGGACGCTCGATCTGGCGACTGCGCGCAAGCTGGGCATGCGCTCCACCGCGAATGCGGCGCGCGGGACCTCCGGCCCGCCGTCGCCCGCGACATGGAACGTGGCGCTGACGCAAGGCACGCGCAGCCGCGAGGATCTGATCCGCGAGATGGGGACGGGTCTTCTGGTGACCTCGATGATCGGGGCGACGATCAACCCCAATAACGGCGACTATTCGCGCGGCGCGTCCGGGTTCTGGGTCGAGAACGGCGAGATCGCCTATCCGGTCAATGAATGCACGATCGCCGGCAGCCTGCCCGACATGCTGCGCAGTCTGATCCCCGCCAATGACGCGCGCCCGCATCTGAGCCGCGTGGTCCCGTCGCTTCTGGTCGAGGGGCTGACGCTTGCCGGCGAGTGATCTGCCCCTTCTGATCGAGGCCGCCGAGGAAGCGGGGCGCATCGCCACCCGCTATATTGGCACCCCGATTGAGATACGCGAGAAACCGGATGGCGCGGGTCCGGTCACCGAGGCCGATCTGGCGGTCGACGCGGCGCTTTCGCAGATGCTGCGCGCCGCGCGGCCCGATTATGGCTGGCTGTCGGAAGAGACCGAGGACAATGTTGACCGCCTTGGGGCCGAGCGTGTGTTCATCGTCGATCCCATCGACGGCACCCGCGCCTTCATCGAGGGCGAGGACATCTGGGCGCATTCGCTCGCAGTGGCGGAGCGGGGTGTGGTCACGGCCGCGGCCATCTATCTGCCGATGTGCGACAAGCTCTATACCGCCGCAGTAGGGCAGGGCGCGGCGCTCAACGGGGTGCCGATCCGGGTGACCGACCGTGAGGGTCTCGACGGGGCCTCCCTGCTGGCAGCGCGTCCGGCGCTTGCGGCCGAGCTGTGGCGTGCCGGGCATGCGCCGAAGGTGACGCGGGCGTTCCGCCCGTCGCTTGCCTACAGGCTGAGCCTCGTGGCCGAAGGGCGCTATGACGCGATGCTGACGCTGCGGGCGTCCTGGGAATGGGACATCGCGGCGGGCGATCTCATCCTGCGCGAGGCGGGGGCGGTCACATCCACGCGCCGCGCCGCGCCGCTGGTGTTCAACAATCCCGACCCGCGGCTCGACGGGGTGATCGCGGCGAATCCGGGGCTTCACAGCGCGCTGCACGCAGCCCTCGCGGACTGAAACCCTCTTGCGCTTGCGCCTGCGCTGCGGCTAATGCTTGTGAATATGATCAAAAAACAGGCAGGCCATGCCCCGTTCCGACAACCTGACCGGCGCGCTCCTGATGATGGGGTCGATGGCGGCCTTCACCTTCAACGACGCGATGGTCAAGGGACTGTCCGGGCAGGTGCCGCTTTTCCAGGTGATGTTCTTGCGCGGTGTGTTGACCACGGTGCTGGTGGCAGGGATCGCGTGGTGGATGGGCGCGCTTGCCCGTCGCCTTCCGCGCGAGGACCTGTGGCCTGTCTTCTGGCGGATGGTGGGCGAGATCGGCTCGGCTTTTTTCTTTCTCTCGGCGCTTTTCAACATGCCGCTCGCCAATATCAGCGCGATCATGCAGGCGCTGCCCCTGACGATCACGCTGGCCGCCGCCGTCTTTTTTCGCGACCCGGTGGGCTGGAAGCGGATGGCGGCCATTCTTGCGGGATTTGTCGGCGTGATGCTGATCGTGCGACCGGGGACAGAGGGGTTCAACATCTACTCGGTCTACGGTCTGGCGGCGGTCGCCTTTGTCACGCTGCGCGATCTTGCCACGCGCAAGCTGTCGCGCGACGTGCCGTCGATGCTGGTGACGCTGATCACCTCATGCGCGATCATGATCTTCTTCGGCCTGGCCAGCCTGACCGATACTTGGGTGCCGATGGACGTTCGCGCCACCGCGCTGATCACCGGGGCGGCGGTGATGGTGATCGGCGGATACCTGTGCTCGATCATGGTGATGCGGGTGGGCGAGATCAGCTTCATCGCCCCTTTCCGCTATACAAGCCTGCTCTGGGCGCTGATCCTCGGCTGGGTGGTGTTCGGGGACTGGCCGCAGACGATCACGCTGGTGGGCGCGTCGATCGTCGTGGCCTCGGGTCTCTTCACGCTCTACCGCGAGGCGCAGGTCAGCCGACGGGCGCGGGCGGCGCAGAAAAGACAGCTTTCACTCGGTCCTCGTCCACGTTGAACTGATCCCGGAAAACGGCACGCTCCGCCGCGGAAAGCGGCTGCAAGCCGCGCGCGGTGTGTTTCGCGCCGGAATCGTTGTCGGCATGAAGCGCGCGCAGGTACATCCGCGGCCCGGGGTTCGAGATCATCGGCATGTCGTGGTGCAACTTGTGATGGCCGTAATTCATCACCGTGCGCGGGTCGCCGGGACGAAACAGCACCGCAAGCCCGCAAGCCCAGAACGGCGTCTGCACCTCCTCCGCTTCAATGCCCTGCGCCGAGAGTTGCACCGCAAAGCCCCGGTTGTATTCGAACGCCACGTTGCGCCATTTCCGGCGCATGCTGCGGGTCGTCTTCTCGAACCAGCGCAGGCTGCGGATGAACCCCACCGAGACCGCATCGTCGTCATCGAGCCGGAACTGGATCGAGTCGGTCTCGTCCTCGCCCAGCTCCTGCTTGATGGCGCGTTGCATGGCGGTCCGGTGGCGCATGGGGGGCTGCGTGACGATCCTGATCTGCGGCACCGGGGCGACCAGATCGTGCAACCGCGCACGATAGGGCTCGGGCAGGCTTTCGCCGACCACGATGAGAAAGGTGAAATCCCCGTTTTGCTGCGCCGCGATGGAGGGCAGGGTCAGACATTCGAAATGCCGAAAGCGCAATTCCATCCGCTCCGGCGCATAGAGATAGGCCTCGCGCGCGGCAAGGCTGTCATGCATCCGCTTGAAACCGCCTTCCGCGGGATAGGAAAACCGGCAAATTCCGATGACGCGCATGGGATTCCTTGCTCCGGGGATGCGGGGCCGTGACGCCATACGGTGCTTGATCGCATCCCCGACCACAACCCCGGGGATGCCGCGCGCGCCCCTTGCGCGCAGCACGACGCGCGCGTAGACCGTTAGGGTCAAAGGCTCAGGACATTCCACATGCCCGTTCTCGTGATGAAATTCGGCGGCACATCGGTTGCCAATATCGACCGGATCCGCCGCGTGGCGAAACGTGTGGGGGTCGAGGTGGCCAAGGGCTATGACGTGATCGTCGTCGTCTCGGCCATGTCGGGCAAGACCAACGAGCTTGTTGGCTGGGTGCGCGAAATCTCTCCGCTCTATGATGCGCGCGAATACGACGCCGTCGTCAGTTCGGGCGAGAACGTGACCGCCGGGCTGATGGCGCTGACCCTGCAGGAGATGGATGTCCCGGCGCGCAGTTGGCAGGGCTGGCAGGTGCCGCTCCGGACCAATTCATCGCATTCCTCCGCCCGGATAGAGGAGATCCCGTCCGATAACATCATGGCGAAATTCGGCGAAGGCATGCGCGTCGCCGTGGTCGCGGGCTTTCAGGGGATCAGCCCCGAGGGACGGATCACCACGCTCGGGCGGGGCGGGTCCGATACGACCGCCGTGGCCTTTGCCGCCGCCTTCGACGCGGTCCGCTGCGATATCTACACCGACGTGGACGGCGTCTACACCACCGATCCCCGGATCAGCGCCAAGGCCCGCAAGCTCGACAAGATCGCGTTCGAGGAAATGCTGGAACTGGCCTCGCTCGGTGCCAAGGTGCTGCAGACGCGCTCGGTCGAACTTGCGATGCGCTATAACGTGAAGCTGCGGGTGCTTTCGAGCTTCGAGGAACAATCGGACGAGGCCGGCACGCTTGTCTGCGCCGAGGAGGAAATCATGGAAACCAACGTCGTCAACGGCATCGCCTATTCCCGCGAAGAGGCGAAGATGACCCTCGTCTCGGTCGCCGACCGTCCCGGCATCGCGGCGGCGATCTTTGGCCCGCTCTCGGAGGCGGGCGTGAATGTGGACATGATCGTTCAGAACATCTCCGACGAAGGGCGCACCGACGTGACCTTTTCCTGCCCGACCGATCAGGTGAAGCGCGCCGAAAAGGCGCTTCAGGTGGCCAAGGAGGCGGGCGACATCAATTACCGCGATCTCATCGCCGATATCGACGTGGCCAAGGTCTCGGCCGTGGGGATCGGCATGCGCAGCCAGTCGGGTGTCGCCGCGCGGATGTTCAGGACACTGTCTGATGAAGGGGTGAACATAAAGGTGATTGCAACCTCCGAGATCAAGATTTCCGTGCTGATCGACCGGAAATACATGGAACTCGCGGTGCAAGCCCTGCATGATGCGTTCGAGCTTGACAAATCAGCCTGAGCCGGCGCGCGGTCCTGCGGCGCGCCGGCCGGGCCAGCCCTGAAACGGCCCCGGGGACTCGCCACCGATGACCGATAAATTCAAGACCGACAGCCGCCAGATGCTGCGCCGCCTGCGCGGGGTCATGGGAGAGGATGCCGGCGGTCAGACACGGCTGGACCAGATCACCCGGCTCATCGCCGAGGAAATGCATTCCGAGGTGTGTTCCATTTACCTCTTTCGTGACGAGGACACGCTGGAACTTTGCGCGACCGAGGGGCTCAAGGCCGAGGCCGTTCACCAGACCCGCATGCGCCTTGGCGAGGGGCTGGTGGGTCGTGTCGCGCGCACAGGTGCGGTGATCAACACCGATGATGCCCCCGCCGCGCCGGGCTTTCGCTTCATGCCGGAAACCGGCGAAGAGGCGTATTCGTCGTTTCTCGGCGTGCTGATCCAGAGACTTGGTGAAAAGCTGGGCGTTCTGGTGGTGCAGTCGAAACAGGCCCGGCTCTTTTCCGAGGAAGAGGTCTACGCGATCGAGGTCGTGGCCATGGTTCTGGCCGAAATGGCCGAGCTTGGCGCCTTTGTCGGCGAGGGCGCGGCGATGTCGGCGCTGCATACCCAGTCGGTGATGTTTCGCGGCGGGTGCGGACAGGAAGGGCACGGGCAGGGACATGTCTGGCTGCACGAGCCGCGCGTGGTCATCACCAACCCGATCGCCGAGGACCCCGCGAAGGAGCTGGTGCGGCTGCATGCGGCTGTCGAGACCTTGCGCGTCGGTGTGGACCGGATGCTCAACTCGGCCATGGCGGGCGAAAAGGACCATCTCGATGTGCTCGAGACCTACCGCATGTTCGCCAACTCCAAGGGCTGGATGCGGCGGATGGAAGCCAATATCGACAGCGGCCTCTCGGCCGAGGCGGCGGTCGAGAAAGAGCAATCGGCCGCCCGCGCGCGCATGGGACAGGTCGCGGACGCGTATCTGCGCGCACGGCTGCACGATCTCGACGACCTCAGCAACCGCCTGCTGCGTATTCTGACGGGACAGGGGCAGGAGACCGGGGCGGAGATGCCGCCCGATCCGATCCTGGTGGCGCGCAATATCGGCCCCGCTGAACTGCTGGATTACGGGCGCAGCCTCAAGGGGATCGTGCTGGAGGAAGGCGCGCTTGGCAGCCATGCCGCCATCGTCGCCCGCGCGCTTGCCATCCCGCTGGTGATCCACGCGGGCCGTGTCACCACCGAGGCGCTCAACGGCGATCTCATGCTGGTCGACGGCGATCAGGGCATCGCCCATCTGCGCCCCAACGAAAGCGTTGTCTCGGCGTTCCGCGACAAGATGGCGATGCAGGCGCAGGCGCAGGAACGCTACGCCTCGGTCCGCGACAAGCCCGCCGAGACGCGCTGCGGGGCGCGCATCAGGCTCAAGATGAATGCCGGTCTGATGGCCGATCTGCCCAGTCTGGAAAGCTCCGGTGCCGAAGGCGTGGGGCTGTTCCGCACCGAATTGCAGTTTCTGATCCGCAACTACATGCCCAAGCGGGCCGAGCTGTCGGAGCTTTACGCGCAGGTGATGGACGCGGCCAAGGGGCAACGCGTGGTCTTTCGCACCCTCGATATCGGTTCGGACAAGGTGCTGCCCTACATGAAGCCCACCGACGAACCCAATCCGGCCATGGGCTGGCGCGCGATACGCGTGGGGCTGGACAAGCCTGGGGTCATGCGCATGCAGTTGCAGGCCCTGATCCGCGGTGCCAAGGGGCGTCCGCTGACCGTGATGTTCCCGTTCGTGGCGCAGCGCGACGAATTCACTGCCGCCCGCGCGGAAATGGATAAGGCCCTCGCCCGCGAACGGATCCTCGGGCATCCGATCCCGGAACGGCTGGAGGTCGGCGCGATGCTCGAGACCCCTGCGCTTGCCTTCGCGTCTGACGATTTCTATGCGGAGGTGGATTTCATCTCGGTGGGCGGCAACGATCTCAAGCAGTTCTTCTTTGCCGCCGACCGCGAGAACGAGCGCGTGCGCCGTCGCTACGATACGCTCAATGTGAGCTTCCTCAACTTCCTCGAAGGCATCGTCTATCGCTGCGGCACGCTGGACACGCCGCTCAGCTTTTGCGGCGAGGATGCCGGACGCCCGATCGAGGCGGCCTGCCTTGCCGCGATCGGCTTTCGCTCGCTGTCGATGCGTCCGGCCTCCATCGGGCCGGTCAAGAGCCTTCTGCGCGGAATCGACCTCGGGGAATTGCGCGACATCATTCACGCCGAGCGGGCGAGGGGGTCGCAGAGTGTGCGCGTCGCGGCGACGGAATATCTGCGCACCCATCTGTGATGTGCATGGCGTTCTGTGCATTCCCGCACGGGGCTTGCGCGGTGCGAGGGCTTACCGGGACATCGCCGGTCGCTTACCTCCAAACTGACAAACACGGAGGATCAAGGCATGGGACGACTGGTAAACGGAGTCTGGGAAGACAAGTGGTACGACACCAAATCGACGGGCGGCGCTTTCGTGCGCGACACGTCGCGGTTTCGCAACTGGATTACCGCGGACGGCAGCGCTGGCCCGTCGGGCGAGGCCGGCTTCAAGGCCGAGACGGGGCGCTATCATCTGTATGTCGCCCTTGCCTGCCCGTGGGCCCACCGGGCGCTGATCTTCCGGGCTCTGAAGGGGCTGTCCGATCATATCGGTGTGTCGGTCGTGCATCCCGACATGCTGTCAGAGGGCTGGGAGTTTCGCACCGATTACGCCGGTGCCACGGGCGACCGCCTGTATGGGCTGCCCTTCGCGCGCGACATCTACCTCAAGGCCGACCCCGAAATATCGGGCCGCGTGACCGTGCCGATCCTGTGGGACCGCGCGCGCGAGACCATCGTGTCGAACGAATCGTCGGAAATCATCCGCATGTTCAATTCGGCCTTCGACGGGCTGACCGGCAACACAGATGACTACTGGCCCGCCGAGCTGCGCGACGCGATCGAGCCGGTCAATGCGCGCATCTACGACACGGTCAATAACGGCGTCTACAAATCCGGTTTCGCGACCTCGCAAGAGGCGTATGACGCGGCCGTATATCCGCTCTTTGACAGTCTGGACTGGCTGGAGGGGCGCCTGTCTGAAAACAGGTACCTGATGGGCGATCGCCTGACCGAGGCCGACTGGCGGCTTTTCACCACGCTCATCCGGTTCGATCCGGTCTACCACCTGCATTTCAAGTGCAACCGTAACCGGATCGTGGATTTCCCAAATCTGTGGGGCTACCTGCGCGAGCTTTATCAGTGGCCGGGCATCAAGGAGACGGTGAATTTCGACCATATCGTGCGCCATTACCATTACAGCCACGAGACGGTGAATCCGCACCGCATCATCCCGATCAATCCGCGCCCGGATTTCGACGCGCCGCACGGGCGCGGCGATGCGGCATGACCTGATCGCGTCGGGCGGGGCGCAGCAGGCCTGCGTCGGTCATGTCGGATCGTCACGCTTGGGGAGAGTGCGGCCATGGATTCCATAAGGCGAGTGGACTTATCACGACACATGCTAAAGTTGCATAGCTTTGCGCTTCGCGGAGCGCGTGCTAAGCGGGACGCAAACATGACGAATCTGTCACATTCCATTAGCCCGGGGACCCGAAAATGTCAGTCACACCGCAACCCAAACTGATCTCCGGCAATGCGAACATGCCGCTCGCCAAGGCCATGACGCGGCGCATGTCCATGCATCGCGGTGTGGATGTCGGTCTCTGCGAGGCACGTATCGAGCGGTTCAATGATCAGGAGATCTTCGTCGAGGTCTATGAGAATGTGCGCGGCGAGGACATGTTCATCATCCAGCCCACCTCGAACCCGGCCAATGACAACCTGATGGAGCTTCTGATCATCGCCGATGCGCTGCGCCGGTCGTCGGCCAAGCGGATCACGGCGGTCATTCCCTATTTCGGCTATGCCCGGCAGGATCGCCGCTCCAAGGCGCGCACGCCGATTTCCGCCAAGCTGGTCGCCAACATGATCGTGGGTGCGGGGATCGAACGGGTGCTGACCATGGATCTGCACGCCGCACAGATACAGGGCTTTTTCGACATTCCGGTCGACAACCTCTACGCGTCGCCGATCTTCGCGCTCGATATCAGGACGCAGTTCAAGGACGCCGTGCAGGATGTGATGATCGTGTCGCCGGATGTCGGCGGGGTGGCCCGCGCGCGCGAACTGGCCAAGCGGATCAACGCGCCTCTGGCCATCGTCGACAAGCGCCGCGAGATCCCCGGCGAGGTGGCCGAGATGACGGTGATCGGCGATGTGACCGACAAGATCTGCATCATCGTCGACGACATGTGTGACACCGCCGGAACCATGTGCAAGGCCGCCGAGGTGCTTCTCGACTGCGGCGCGCGCGAGGTGCACGCCTATACCACGCACGGCGTGATGTCAGGCCCGGCGGTCGAGCGGGTGACCAATTCGGTGCTGAAATCCATGGTCATCACCGACACGATCCAGGCCACCGAAGCGGTCAGGAACACCCCCAATATCCGCATCATCCCGACCGCGCCGGTCTTCGCGCAGGCGATTCTGAACATCTGGAACGGCACGTCGGTCTCGTCGCTTTTCGAAACGCCCACGCTGGAGCCTGTCTACGAGGGGCAGTTCGGCAGGTAGGGTGCCGTAGCCCGGCTGGTCGCGGCGGTCAGTCGATATCGGTCCAGTCATCCTCGTGGAAGGCCGCGCCGATGGCCATCCAGCGCACGCGCACACGGGCCACGCGCGTGTCCGACCAAGTCCGAAACACGATGTCGAAACGCTCGCGTGTCACGTGATCGGTGGAGATATCGGCGCGCGGGTTCGCCGCACTGTCCATGTCCCACAGCGACAGGCCGACATGGACCGCGGGCACATCCTTGAACGCGGTCGCGAAACGGATCGTCTTGCGCCGCTCGCGGGTGCCTTTTCCGGTCCACATCTCGCCACCATCCGCGTAATCGGCGAAAAGAACCTCATCACCCTGATCGATTCCGATGGCCTGATGTCGCAATAGCTGCATTATATCGTCCCGCCTCGGGTCAGGATCCTTCATATGGGTCCGTGAGGCAATTGAAAACCCGGCGTGACGGGCGCATCCTTTCCTTGGGCGACCCCTTGATCGAGGCGTCCTGCCATGCGCTTTTGCGGCGATGCCTTGTGCGGTGCCCCCGGAATGCGGAACATGGCCGGATGAGCGCATCGCCGAACATCAAGCGCGCGCCCGGTCGCGCGTATCCTGACGCTGGCCGCGCTCGGGGCCTATGCTCTATCCTGCCGCGCTGTTCGGCGGTGCGGTGCGCCGCTGACCTGCATCCTGATCGTGTTCGAGTTGACCCGCAACTACGACATCACCGTTGCCGCGATGGTCGCCGTGGTGTTTTCCAACCTCGTTTCTCATCGCTTGTTCGGGCGGTTCTTCGATCTGGCGGCCGGCGGCGTGGCGCCCGTGGATATCGTCTGGGACGACCGGATCATCGGCACCGAGGTCTGGGCGATCCCGACTGCGACGCAAAGCGCCGAGGCGGCGCGCGCGTTTCTGGCTTTCGCCCTGAGCCCATGCGCGTGCATCTGCCGAACGCGCCGCAACATGCGGGACGCGCCCTTGTCCGGGACGCCGCATGGTATGCCAACACACGCGACCTGCGCCAGCGGCGATTCCGGTCATGGCTCGAGGCGGGGAGGTGATCCAGCCTGCGAGCGCGCCGCGGGTCGGTTACCCGGACCGGTCAAATGGTGCAGGCAAAGCGACGCCTTTGCCAGCAACATCCTGGCCAGAACCGTCCAAGCACATTTCGACGAAGGCACCTCTGCGCCAGCAATCGTGACTTGAGCGCAAGGTAAAGTGTGAACGAAACGGAATTTGACATATTTTGTCTTGCAGGCGGTGGCTTGGATGGTTGAAGCGCCGGGTGCCCAGAAACACCGATGGTCCATGCCAATCCTGCCCCGGGGCAAGATCCATGCGCACCGCACGCGCGCGCATCTCTGTCGGAAAACGTTTCCCTTTATATCCTTCGGTCATGGCGTATTTTCCGAGCTTTCCGCTCATCGGCGAGTTCGGTCCGGGTCAGGCCGTGATGGCGTCTCAAACATCCATGTTGCCCAGAAGGATGCCGGTGAGCGACAGGCCGGCGGGGTCGGCCCCGGAAAGGTCAAGTCCGGTCTCATATTGCACGTTGCGCGCGGTGATCATGCCCAGATCCGCCGAATTGTCGATGAAGACCCATTCCGGGGGCGCTTTGGGGGTCAGGCCGACCGCGATCCGCAAGACGTCGAGCGCGTCCGCCGCGGTGACCTGACCGCTGCGGTCGATATCGGCGGCAATGAAATCGTGCGGCCCGGCCCCGGCATCGAGACCCACGGCAAGGCGCAGGACATCCAGCGCGTCGGACGCGGTGATCGCCGGGTCCCCGGCGGTGTGAAACCGCGTCAGCATGAGCGTGCCCTCGGGTGAGGGCGGCAGGGAGAACCGGCCCTGCGCATCGGTCTGCGTGACGACGGGGGCGCCCACTGTCGGGACCAGCGTGACGGTGGTTTCGGCCAGCCCGTGGCCGGCGCGATCGACAACCTGAGGCCCCTCGCCGGGTGAGGGGTCCGGTGCGGGCTCTTCCGGGGGGGGCGGATCGCCGTCCGAATCTCCGCCGCCGCCGCTGACATCCGAGTTTTGCAGAAAGAACATCCGGTCGGGCCCCTGCAAGCCGTGCGGAAAGAGATCGGCCGCGGTGAGGCCGGCACCGCTGTCGGAGCCGATAATCACGCTGAAATCGCGGTAGGACACCACCGCCCCTTGCGACGTCGTCGTGATCTCCAACTGTGTGGCGTCGCGCAGCATCGGCCAGTCCGACAGGTCCAGCCGGTCGAGCCCGGGCTGAAAATCGGTGATCTGCACCGGCCCTTCCTGCATCCGCAGGGCAAAGATATCCGCGCCCGGGCCGCCGGTGAGAAAGGCGTTGGTGGGCGAGGAGATGAGCAGGTCATGTCCCGCGCCACCGGTGGCGACATGTCCCGAAACCCCCAGATCGGTGAGCGGCACGGTGACCGTGCTCAGGCCCGGGTCGCGCTGCGATCCGGCGGTCACCACGAGGGTCTCGCCCGTCACGACCGCCGAAAGTGCGCTGATGTTGTACAAGCCGTCACCGGTCTGGTGCACGAGCGTGTCGAGCCAGACCAGCCGCCCGTCCGGCGACAGCCGGAACAGGGTCAGACCGTGATCGCTGCCTCCGGCCACGATCAGCACCTCGTCGCCCCATTTCGCGCTGGCCAATGCCTGGACGCCGTCGAACCGGGTGCCGCGCGTGTCGATCACGTGATCGGTGGGCCGCAATCCCCCGTCCGGTGTGACCGCCAGCACTGACAGCGACGCGCTGCCCGCCGCCGCCAGGATCGCCCACTCTCCCAGATCTGTCTCGACGAGTTCGAGGGCCGTGGGCGACGCGATGCCCAGGCCCTGATCGGCGCCGAAAAGCGCGATCTCTTCCGTGCCGTCGCGCGGCATCACCGCGATATGCGCGTCGAACGCCCCCACGGCCAGAACCCGCGCGCCCGCGTCGCTGTCCGCGACATCCAGCGCGACCGTGCCGGTCTGCCAGCTGCCATCGGGCAGGGGGGAAGTGTCGCTGTGCAGCGCCCAGGCCCGCAGCATCGCGTCGTTGCCATCCGCGATTTCGCTCTGCACGGTCTCATACGCCATGCTGACCCGCGCGCCGATGCTGCCATCCTCGCCGATGCGGTACCCCACAAGCCGGTCCGTGCCCGCGCCGATGAACAGCACCGGCCCGGTCGCGGTCTCCGACAGGGCCAGCTTGCCGGTCAGGACCGGCCCCACCAGATCGGAAAAGATCCGGCTATCGGTGAGGGTAAGGCTGCCGTCCTCTTCGACGCGAAACGCCATCACCCCGCCGCCCGTATGGGTCGCGGCCAGAACGAATTGCCCCGCGTCGGTGCGCAACACCTCCGACGCCGTCACGCCATGCGCGAAGACGTCGCCGCCGGTCTGCGATCGGCCGCGTGATTGCAGCCACATGGCCCACCTCACCTATTCCACCACAGGCGAATCTAGGGGCGGGCAATGGCAGGGAGCCGGTCGGGATCATGACCAGATCGTGGCGTTTGACGCCGTTTTGACTAAAACCCGGACGGGCATGACCCGGACGCGACCATGGCCTGCGCCGCGGTCGCGGGACGGATCAGGGCTGCCCGGAGGTCTTGGGATCGGGTGGGCCTGCGGCCTCGGCGCGGGCGTGATCGGCATCGCTTTCATAGCTGGCCCAGGGGCGCGCCGACCCGGTGGGCGGCAGATCCGAGGGCTTGTGCAGCAAATGCAGATGCGTCTTGGCGATGAAATGGCCGGTGATCGGAGCGGTGATGAACAGAAACAGCGCGATCATCAATTCGTGGAACGAGAACTGACCGACCTCGAAATAGGCATAGAGCATCGACGCGATCAGCGCGCCGCCGACGCCGAGCGTCGTGGCCTTGGTGGGGGCGTGCAGCCGCGTCATCGGATCGGGCAGCTTGATCAGCCCGAACGACCCGACCAGCCCGAAAATACCGCTTATCACCAGAAAGAACGAAATGAGGATGTCGACGAGCATGGTCTTGCCCCCTATTCGATGACGTCGCCGCGCAGCAGGAAGCGCGTGTAGGACACGGTGGAGATGAAGCCGGTCATCGCGATGATCATCGAGACCTCGAAATAGATCGTGGTCCCCTCGAGAATGCCGAACAGTGCCAGCAGCGCGATGGAGTTGATCACCATCGTGTCGAGCGCAAGGATGCGGTCGCCGATCGTGGGCGCGCTGATCAGCCGGTAGACGTTCATCAGAAGCCCGAGCCCGAAACAGGCGAACGCGAAGGTGAGGGCCATGTCGATCATTCGAAAATCTCCTTCAGCCGGGCCTCGTAGCGTGCCTTGATCTGGTCACGGACGGCCCCGGGGTCGGGCGCGTCGAGGCAATGCACCAGAAGGCTGCGCCCGTCGGCGGCAAGATCGCTCGACACGGTGCCCGGTGTCAGGGTGATGGTGCCGGCCAGAACGGTGATCGCCTCGGGCGTGCGCAGATCCAGCGGCACGGTGATCCAGGTGGAGTGCGTGTTGGCGTTGGATTTGAACAGGATGATATACGCCACCTGCACATTGGCCACGCAGATGTCCCAGATCACGACAGTCACGTATTCCGCGATCCGCAGCGCGCTGCGCAGATGCGGGCGATTGGGCCAGTAGGGCGAGGTGATCACCGGGATGATCAGCGCAAGGATCGTCCCCAGAAGCAGGTTGCCCAGGGTCACCGTGTTGACCAGCATCTGCCAGACCGCGATCAGCAGAAGCGTGAGAAAGGGATGGGGCAGAATCTTGCGCAGCATCGGTCAACCTTTCTCAGCGGCTGTTCAGCACGGCGGCGATATAGCCGCCGGGCGCGTGCAGTTGTGCGGCCGTGGCCTCGACATATCGCATGACGGGACCGGCCAGCACCGACAGCGTGACGATGGCGCCCAGTATGGCGCAGGCCGCGACCATCGGCAATGCGACCGGCGGGGTGTTGGCCGGGGCGGATCGCGGTCCTGCGTCCTCGTCGGGCAGCGGTTTCCAGAAGACCGCGCTTCCGGCCTGGGCAAGGCCGAGCATCGCCACGAGCGAGGTGCCCAGAACCACCGCCCAGATCAGCCACACGGCATCCAAGTCGCGCACCGCGTCGAGGATCAGCAGCTTGCCGATGAACCCCGACAGCGGCGGCATGCCCGCGGTCGCGATCGCGGCGCCAAAGAAAATAGCTGTGATCAGCCCCTGCTGTGCCATGCGCGGCCCGGGGACGAGCGCGTCCGTGCCACGGCGTTCGCGCACCGTGTCGACAACCAGAAACAGCAACGCACCGGAGAGGGTGGAATGCAGCATGTAATAGATCGCCGCCGCCGTCGTCGCCTCATTGAAGCCGGATATCGCGATCAGCAGCGTGCCGAGCGACGCGATGGTGGCAAAGGCCGCGAGCCGCCCCATCCCCTTTGATCCCAGAATGCCGATCATGCCGATGGCCAGCGTGATCAGCGCGGCATAGAGCAGCATCTGGTCGATCAGATCGGCCGTCGCGCCGAGTTCGGGCCCGAAGACCAGCGTGTACATGCGCAGGATCGCGTAGGCACCGACCTTTGTCATGATGGCAAAGAGCGCCGCCACCGGCGCGGGCGCCGAGGCATAGGTTTCGGGCAGCCAGAAATGCAGCGGCAGCAGTGCCGCCTTGATGGCGAAGACCAGAAAAAGCAGCATGGCGCCGACGCGCAGCAAGGCGCTGTCGCCCTCGGGGATCGCTGCCGCGCGCTCGGCCAGATCGGCCATGTTGAGCGTGCCGGTCACCGCATAAATCGTCCCGAGTGCGAAGAGAAACAGCGTCGACCCGAGCAGGTTGTAGATGACGTATTGCACGCCGGCCTTCAGTCTGCGCCGCCCGCCGGCATGGATCATCAGACCGTAGGACGCGATCAGCAGCACCTCGAAGAACACGAAAAGGTTGAACACGTCTCCGGTCAGGAAGGCCCCGAAAATGCCCATCAGCTGGAACTGGTAGAGCGGATGGAAATTGCGGCCGCGCTGATCCCAGCCCGACCCGATGGCGTAGAGCAGGACCAGCCCGGCCAGTACCGCCGTCAGCAGCACCAGTAGCGCCGACAGCCGGTCCAGCACCAGCACGATGCCGAACGGCGCGGGCCAGTTGCCAAGCTCGTAGACGTCGATCGTGCCGCTTGCGGCCTGCACCGTCAGGCCGATCGCGATCGCCAGAAGCGCCGCGACGCTGGCCAGCGAAAACACCCGCTGCAGGGTCGGGTTCTGGCGCATCGACAGCGTCATGATCGCCGCGAGGACCGCCGGCAGCACCACCGGTACAACAATCCAGTGGTTCATGCGCTGGTCTCCTCGTCTCGGTCGGTCTCGGGGTCGATATCCACGCTGTCCTCGCGCGCCGACAGATACGCGCCAAGCGCCAGGATCACCACCACCGCCGTCATGCCGAAGGATATCACGATCGCCGTCAGCACCAGCGCCTGCGGCAGCGGGTCGGCATAGGTATCGACCCCGTCACGCAATACCGCGGGCATGTCGAGCGCCAGTCGCCCGGCGCCGAACAGGAAAAGGTTGACGGCATAGGTCAGCAGGGCCACGCCGACGATCACTGGAAAGCTGCGCAGGCGCAGCACGAGATAGAGACCCGCAGCCGTGAGCGTTCCGATCGCGGTGGCAAACAGAAGTTCCATGTCAGGTTTTCCCTTCGCTCGGGGTGTCCCCGCGGGCCGGGTTGATGTCCATCGCGTGGACGTTGACCGTCTCGCCCGAGCTGCGCGCCATGCTCGACAGGCTGTTGAGCGCGAGCATCACCGCCCCCACCACGGTCAGGAAAACACCGATATCGAAGGCGATCGCGGTGGCCCATTCGAACTCCTCGATCGGCGGGAAGTGCAGATAGCCGAAATCCGAGGTCAGGAACGGCCGCCCGGCCAGCCACGAGCCGATGCCGGTGAGGCTGGCGATCAGCACCCCGATGCCGATTGTGGCGTGATAGGTGATGCGCTGCCGCGCCTCGGCCCAGGCAAACCCCGAGGCCATGTACTGCATCAGGAAGGCGATGGCGACGATCAGACCGGCGATGAAACCGCCCCCCGGCTCGTTATGGCCGCGCAGGAATATGAAGGCCCCGACCATCAGCGCGATCGGCATCATCACGCGGGTCGCCACCACCATCATCATAGGATGGCGGTCGCCGGCCTCCTCGCCCCCGGATTTGATGCCCGCGTTCCCGCTGGCCAGCCAGCGCCCGCCCGGGCCTTTCAGGACCGTTTCGGTCAGCGCGTAGATCACCAGCGCCGCGATCCCCAGCACGATGATCTCGCCGTAGGTGTCGAAGCCGCGAAAATCCACGAGGATGACGTTGACCACGTTGGTGCCGCCACCCCCCTTGTAGGAATTCGCGAGGTGGAAGGCCGAGATACTTTCCTGCGCGAAATCGCGCACGAGGATCGCGTAGGTCAGGCCGGTGACCGCGACACCGCCGATGACGGCGATGCCGGCGTCGCGCAGGCGGCGGGCCGAACTGCTTTCCTTCGGGGTCTCGCGCGGCAGGAAATTGAGCGCCAGCAGCAGCAGGATGATCGTCACGACCTCGACCGAGATCTGCGTCAGCGCCAGATCGGGCGCGGAGAAATAGACAAAGCCCATCGACACGAACAGCCCGACGACCCCCAGAAGCACCAGCGCGAAGAACCGGTTGCGGTGAAAGATCACCAGCCCGAGAGTGGCCAGCACGAGCAGCACCCAGCCGATGGCGGGCAGGACGGTCACGGGCAGCATCTCGCGTGTCGCCGGAAGGGTGTCGCCGCCCGACCATGCAATCCAGCCCGCCACCAGGACGAAGACCGAAAAGATCGCGGCATTGCGGGTCAGCGCGCCATTGTGCAGCCCGTCGGTGATCGCGTTCGAGAGGCCCGTCGCGGCCCGCGCCGTGGCATCGAACATCGTCTTGGCCTCGGGGCGCGGCGTGGCGTTCCACATCGCCTGCAACGGTCGGTGCAACGCCAGCAGCGCTGCGCCCCCGAGCACCGCGATCACCGACATCCACAAGGCCGGAACGAACCCGTGCCAGTGATAGATGTTCACATACGGGTCCGATTGCGTCACGGCCGCCGCCGTCACCCGCACCAGATCGCCGGCGAATGTCATCGGCATGACCCCGATCAGGATCACCAGCACCGTCAGGAACGCGGGCGCGGCCCACATGCCGAAACCGGGATCATGCGGATGCGCGGGATAATCGTGACGCTCGGGTCCGAGAAACACGTGCACGATGTAGCGAAACGAATAGGCCACCGAAAACAGCGCGCCGAGCGTGGCGACCGCGCCCATCAGCCACGGCACGCCGATCCATGCCGTGTCGGCGGCTTCGGCGAGCATCATCTCTTTGGACAGGAACCCGTTGAGCGGCGGGATCCCGGCCATCGACAGCGCCGCGACCGTGGCGATTGTGAAGGTGATGGGCATCAGGTGGCGCAGCCCGCCAAGGCGTTTGATGTCGCGGGTATGCGCCTCGTGATCGACGATGCCCGCGGTCATGAAGAGCGCTGCCTTGAACGTCGCATGGTTGATGATGTGGAACACCGCGACCACGGCGGCCGCCTTGGTGCCGAGCCCCAGAAGCAGGGTGATCAGGCCAAGATGGCTGACCGTGGAAAAGGCCAGAAGCGCCTTCAGATCGTCCTTGAAGAGCGCGATCTTGGCACCGATCACCATGGTGATCAGCCCCGTAGAGGCGACGATCCAGAACCATTCAGGCGTGCCCGCCAGCACCGGCCAGAGCCGCGCCATCAGGAACAGCCCCGCCTTCACCATCGTCGCCGAGTGCAGGTAAGCCGAGACAGGCGTGGGGGCCGCCATCGCGTGCGGCAGCCAGAAATGGAACGGGAACTGCGCCGATTTCGTGAAGCAGCCCAGCAGGATCAGGATCAGCGCCGGCAGATACATCGGGCTGGCCTGGATCGCCTCTTTTTGCGTCAGGATCACGCTGAGATCGTAGCTGCCCGCGATATTGCCGAGGATCAGCATGCCACCGATCAGCGCCAGCCCGCCGCCACCGGTGACCACCAGCGCCATGCGCGCGCCCTGCCGTCCTTCGGGCAGATGTTTCCAGTACCCGATGAGCAGGAAGGACGACAGTGATGTCAGCTCCCAGAAGACCAGCAGGAGCAGGATGTTGTCCGACAGAACGATGCCCACCATCGCCCCCTGGAAGAGCAGCAGGTAGGTGTAGAACTGCCCCATCGGATCGTCGGACGACAGGTAGAACCGTGCATAGAGGATGATCAGCAGGCCGATCCCGAGGATCAGCCCGGCGAAAAGCAGACCCAGCCCGTCGAGCATGAAATTCACGTTGAGGCCCAGCCCGGGCAGCCAGTCGAGACCGAATGTCACCGCCTCGCCGCGCATCACCGAAGGCGCGCAGATCAACAGCAACAACAGCGCCAGGATCGTGGGTATGGCGGTGAAGGCGGCGCAGGTGTTGCGTCCCGCCTGGATCATCAGCCCCGGTAGCAGCGCGCCCAGAAACGGCAGGGCCGCGATGATCGGCAATAGTGCTCCGGCGCTGTCCATGCGTCTCTGCCCCCCGTGGTCGGTCGTCGTGGCCCTGTTGTGGTGTCGCACTCTTGAACCTGTGCGGCGCGGACCATCGTGTTCAGACGCCATGAACCATATTGATGCTCCGGCCCGCGGCAACCCGAATCCGCCAAAATTTCCCCGCCCCGTGCCTGAACCGGGCGATGTGGCGTCTATATGCGCGGCGCGAATTCGGTCAGGACGGTCTCGTAGACGGCGCGTTTGAAGGGCACGATATGGGCGGGCAGGTCCGACGGGTCGAGCCATCGCCATTGCGAGAATTCCGGGTGATCGGTCTCGATGTCGATATCGGCATCATCGCCCAGAAAGCGCACGAGGAACCACTTCTGCTGCTGGCCCTTGAAGCGTCCCTTCCAGATGCGCGGGACGATGTCATGCGGCAGATCGTACCGGACCCAGGTCCGCGTTTCGGCCTCGATCCGGACCTTGTGCGGCGCGATCCCGGTTTCCTCGCGCAATTCGCGCAGCCCCGCCTCTTGCGGGGTTTCGCCGGGGTCGATCCCGCCTTGCGGCATCTGCCATGCCGGCGCGTCGGTGTCGATGCGTTGGCCGACGAAGACCTTGCCGTCCTGATTGACAAGCATCACGCCGACACATTTGCGGTAGGGAAGGGTCGCGATCTCTTTAGGGGTCATGACGGGTCTCGATCATCCGGTTTCCTGCGCGATGTGGCGCTGTATGGGCGTGGTGCGGGCCACGCCAGCCGATTGACATTCATCGGCACCGGTCCACGTCTGGCGCAAACCCGCAAAGGAGACAAGAGATGGTCGACAAACCGATACTTTACGGCTTTGATGGATCGACATTCGTGCGCACGGTGCGCATGGTGCTCGACGCCAAGGGCATCGCCTATGATCAGGTTTCCGTCAACGTGCTGGAGGGCGAACCGCGCCAGCCCGAACACCTCGCGCGTCACCCCTTCGGCAAGGTGCCCGTTCTGGATATTGACGGGCTTCGCATCCGCGAGACCGACGCGATCTGTCGCTATCTCGACGACACCGTGCCCGAACCTGCGCTGATGCCCGCCGATGCCAGGGAACGGGCGAGGACGAACGAGGCGATCAGCCTGATCGGCAGCTATGGCTATCCGGCGCTGCTTGCAGTGGCGGGATATTATCTGTTCCCCGATTTTCTTGGCGGCAAGGATGACGCGGCGCTCGAAGAGGGGATTGCAAATTCACAGAAGCTGTTGAAACTGCTCATGGAAAGCAAGGGCAGCGACACCTTTTTGGCCGGTGACCGCGCGACCCTGGCGGATTACGTCCTCGCGCCGATCCTGTTCTACGTCTCGCTGACCCCGGATGCCGACGAGGTGATGAGCGTCGAGGGCGTGCAGGAGTGGTGGACGGCTATGAAGGCCAACAAGGCCTTTGCGCGCACCGAACCGGATCTGGGATAAGCGCGCCGTGGCGCGGTCGTCACGAGAGGCGGTCCTGCCCCGACGCAATCGGGCCGAGCCACGGAATTTTCGAAAAATTCCGTTCAAGAAAATTTGAAATTTTCTTGGCGCTCTTCGTGATCGACGTTGGATGAACGGTCGAGACCCTGAGAACGCCCGTTCAAGGGCAGGATCGCCGGACCTGTTCAGACCTCGCGCTGTCCCACCATGCCCATGATGTCATAGGTCCGGCGCAGGATCGGGGCCGCGATGACGCGTGCTCGGTCCGAACCGTCGGCCAGTATGCGGTCGATCTCGCCGGTATCCCGCATCAGCCGGGCCATCTCGGCCGAGATCGGCGCGAGCCTTTCCACCGCCAGATCGGCAAGTTCGGGCTTGAATTCGGAAAACGGCCGCCCGCCCCAATCCTGCATCACCGCGTCGACGCTCATGTCGCCGAGGGCTGCGTAGATGTTGACGAGGTTGCGCGCCTCGGGCCGCGTCTCCAGCGCCTTGGCCTCGGAGGGCAGCGGCTCGGGGTCGGTCTTGGCCTTTCGGATCTTGCGCGCGATCGTGTCGGCGTCGTCGGTCAGGTTGATGCGGCTCATGTCCGACACATCTGATTTCGACATCTTCTTCTCGCCGTCGCGCAGGCTCATGACCCGCGTCGCGGCCCCCTCGATCACCGGTTCGGGCACGGGAAAGAAATCCACCGCGAAATCGGTGTTGAACTTGATGGCGATGTTGCGGGTCAACTCGATATGCTGCTTTTGATCCTCGCCCACCGGCACATGCGTGGCGTGATAGGCGAGAATGTCGGCCGCCATCAGCGCGGGGTAGGCGAACAGCCCCAGCGAGGCGTTCTGCGCATTCTTGCCGGCCTTGTCCTTGAACTGCGTCATCCGCTGCATCCAGCCCATGCGCGCCACGCAATTGAACACCCATGCGAGTTGCGTGTGCTCGGCCACCTGGCTTTGGTTGAACAGGATAGAGCGGGCCGGATCCAGCCCCGCGGCGAGGAAACCGGCGGCCAGTTCGCGCGTCGCGCGGCGCAGGTCACCCGGGTCCTGCCAGACCGTGACGGCATGCAGATCGACCATGCAATACAGCGTCTCGACACCGCGATCCTGCGCCTCGGCAAAGCGTTTCAGCGCGCCGAGGTAATTGCCCAGATGCAGATTGCCCGAGGGCTGGATGCCCGAAAACACCCGCGGGGGGAAAGCCGCCCCGGTCATCTCGGTCATGTCGCAACTCCGTGGTGGATTTCTCTGAACGCCTCGCTTACCCATGCGCCATTGCCCCGTCAAGGAGAGCTCCACGTGCAAGACCGCAAGCCCAGCCCGCTCAACCCGGTGCCGCCCTTCGTCATCGTGCTGTTTCTGGTGATCATGGGTGTCGAGGCGATGTTCACCCTTGGTGCGCGGGGCCTCATCGGCGGGCCGGGGGCCATCGGCTGGCGCTCCGGCGCGATCGAGGATTACGCTTTCAACGGCGATATCCTGCGCTGGATGCTGCAGAACAACGTCTGGCCGGTCGAGCATCTGCGACGCTTTCTCAGCTATGCGGTCGTGCATGCCAGCTTCACGCATGCGCTGTTCGCTGGCGTGCTGCTGTTGGCCATGGGCAAATTCGTCGGCGAGGTGTTCCGGCATTGGGCGGTGCTGGTGCTGTTTTTGCTGAGCACGGCGGCCGGCGCGCTGGTCTTCGGTCTTGTGGCGCGCGACAGCCCGTGGCTGATCGGCGCGTTTCCGGGCGTCTACGGCCTCATTGGCGGGTTCACCTATATCATCTGGTTGCGGCTGGGGCAGCTTGGCAGCAATCAGGCGCGGGCCTTCATCCTGATCGGCGTGCTGATGGGGCTGCAACTGATCTTCGGGCTGTTCTTCGGCGGCTCGCCGACGTGGGTGGCCGACGTGGTGGGCTTTGGCACAGGGTTCCTTGCGTCCTTCGTGCTGAGCCCGGGCGGTTTTGCCAAATTGCGCGCGCGTATCCGCCACCAGTGAACCGGCACAGCCTCTTGACTTTGCCGGTCGGGTGTCGCATGAGCGCGGTTCCCGGAATGATGTGCATGCCGGGCGATTTGGATAACACCCGGGACGGGTGCGCAGTTCGAGGTGACCCGATGGGTCCAACACCTGACACGATGTCAGGGACCACAGAGCGCGGAGAGAAAAAGGAAACGTCCATGTTCGCGGTTCTCAAGACCGGCGGCAAGCAGTACAAGGTGCAGTCGGGTGACATGCTCCGTGTCGAAAAGCTTGCGGCGGATGCCGGAGAGACAGTTCAATTCAACGATGTCCTGATGATCGGCGGCGATGCCCCGGTGATCGGCGCACCTTTCGTCGACGGGGCCGCGGTGCAGGCCGAGGTCGTCGACCAGATCAAGGGCGACAAGGTCATCAACTTCGTCAAGCGGCGCCGCAAGCACGGCTCGCAGCGCACGCGCGGACACCGCCAGCAGTTGACGCTGTTGCGGGTGACAGAGATCCTGTCGGGCGGTGCGGATGCATCGGGCGTCAAGGCGGCCATCGGCACGGGTGCGATCGGCGCTGCGTCTGCCGCCGACACGAAAGCGCCCGCCAAGCCTGCGCCCAAGACGGCAAGCAAGCCGGCGAAAAAAGTGGCGGCTCCGGACGGGTCGGATGATCTCAAGAAGCTGTCGGGCGTCGGACCCGCGCTCGAAAAGAAACTGCATGCCGCCGGCGTGACCAGTTTCGCGCAGATCGCGGCATGGACCGATGCGGATGTCGCCGAGATGGACGAAAAACTGTCGTTCAAGGGCCGGATCGAGCGTGAAGGCTGGATCGACCAGGCCAAAGAGCTGACCAAGGGCTAAGGAGAGACGAGATGGCACACAAGAAAGCAGGCGGTTCCTCCCGCAACGGGCGCGACTCTGCGGGTCGTCGCCTTGGCGTCAAGAAATACGGTGGCGAGGCGGTGATTCCCGGCCACATCATCGTGCGGCAGCGCGGCAACAAGTTCTGGCCCGGGGCCGGCGTGGGGCAGGGCAAGGATCATACCCTGTTCGCCCTTTCCGAAGGCGCGGTGAAGTTCCACAAAGGCATCAAGGGCCGGACCTTCATCTCGGTCCTGCCCGTGGCGGAGGCCGCCGAGTAACCCGTCCTGCACAGGTCAATGACATGAGGGGATCGGCGCGCTCGCCGGTCCCCTTTTTCGTCCCAAAGCGGTCGAATGCAGGTTACAAGCCGGTGCAATCAGGTCGAAACGGCCTTGTGGCAGGGCAGGGGATGCCCATGTAAAATAGCATGCAGGATATCACGTGAGGGAGGAGGAACGCATGAAAATGGAAGCCATCACCGATCAGCCGGTCATCGCGACGGAGCGTTTCGATCTGCGCCCGCTGCGCCCGTCCGATGCCGGTCTGATCACGCATAATGCGGGCGATGCGCGGGTGGCGCGTGACACCGCCACTATCCCGCATCCCCTGCCGCCGGGCAGCACCGAGGCGCTGATCGCGCGCGCAGGCGCGAAGGACCGGGCCGAGGATATCTGGGCCATGGACGGCACCAAGTCGGGCCGGTCGGAGCTGATGGGCCTGATGACCCTCGGCCGCGTCGATGTCGGCCGGTCGGAGATCTCATACTGGGTCGCGCCCGCTTACTGGAACACCGGCATCGCCTCGGCGGCGGTCGAGGCATTGCTGGCGGCCAATCCGCACGAGGCCTGCGCGATCTTTGCCAGCGTCTTTCAGGACAATGCGGCCTCGGCCCGGGTCTTGACCAATTGCGGGTTTCAGTATCTCGGGGATGCGGAAAGCTACTCCGTGGCGCGCGGCGCGACCGTGCCGACATGGACCTACAGCAAGAAGATGACCTGAGGCCCTTTGCCGCCTCTGCATAAGGACGCCAGATGAAGTTCCTCGATCTCGCCAAGGTTTATATCCGGTCCGGTGCCGGCGGGGCGGGCTGTGTCAGCTTTCGCCGCGAGAAATATATCGAGTTCGGCGGTCCGGATGGCGGCGATGGCGGCAATGGCGGATCGGTGTGGATCGAGGCGGTGGACGGCCTCAACACGCTGATCGATTTCCGCTATCAGCAGCATTTCTTCGCCAAGGACGGCCAGCACGGCATGGGCCGGCAGCGCACCGGCCATACCGGCGACGACATCGTCCTGCGCGTGCCGGTGGGCACCGAGATCCTCGACGAGGACGAGGAAACGGTGATCGCCGACATGACCGAGCTTGGCCAGCGGGTGCAGCTTGCGCAAGGCGGCAATGGCGGCTGGGGCAACCTGCGCTTCAAGACCTCGACCAATCAGGCCCCGCGACGTGCCAATCCCGGTCAGGAGGGCGTCGAACGCACGATCTGGCTCCGGCTCAAGCTGATTGCAGATGTCGGGCTTCTGGGCCTGCCCAATGCGGGCAAATCGACCTTTCTTGCCGCCACATCGAACGCGCGCCCCAAGATCGCCGATTATCCGTTCACCACGCTGCATCCCAATCTCGGGGTCGTCGGCGTCGACGGGGCCGAGCTTGTCGTTGCCGATATCCCCGGCCTGATCGACGGCGCGTCCGAGGGGCGCGGGCTTGGCGATCTCTTCCTGGGCCATGTCGAGCGCTGCGCGGCGCTGTTGCATCTGGTGGATGGCAGTTCCGGCGATCCGGTCGCCGATTACCACACCATCGTGCAGGAGCTCGAGGCGTATGGCGAAGGGCTGGCGGCGAAACCGCGCCTGACCGTGCTCAACAAGATCGACACGCTCGACGAAGAAGAACGGGCGTTTCTGCGCGACGAGCTGGAGGCGGCCTGCGGCACCCCTGTGATGCTGATGTCGGGGGTATCGGGCGAGGGCGTGACCGAGGTGCTGCGCCGCCTACGCGCCCGGATCGACGCGGAGCATGAGCAGCGGAAAGAGGCGGAGGGCACTGACGCGCCGTGGCAACCGTGAAAGACGCGAAACGGCTGGTGATCAAGATCGGCTCGGCGCTGCTGGTGGACCGGATGACGGGCGCGCTCAGGGCCGAATGGCTGGCCTCGCTGGCCTGGGACGTGGCGCGATTGCGGGCGCGCGGCACCGATGTCATCCTGGTGTCGTCGGGCTCCATCGCGCTCGGGCGCGGGGTGCTGGGCCTGCCCGCCACCGATCTCACCCTCGAACAGAGCCAGGCCGCGGCGGCCGTCGGCCAGATCCGGCTGGCGCGGGCCTATGACAGCGCGCTCGCCGATCACGGGCTGATCTCGGCGCAGGTGCTGGTGACTTTGGAAGACAGCGCCAACCGCCGCCGCTATCTTAATACACGCGCCACGCTGGAACAGCTTCTGCGGCTCGGGGCGGTGCCCATCGTCAACGAGAACGACACCGTCGCCACCGACGAAATCCGCTATGGCGACAATGACCGGATGGCCGCACAGGTGGCCGTCACGGCCGGCGCGGACAAGCTGATTCTGCTGTCGGATGTGGACGGGTTCTACTCCGCCAATCCGGCCGAGGATGCGGGCGCGCAGCGGTTCGACGTGATCGAGACGATCACGCCAGAGATCGAGGCGATGGCCGGCGATGCCGGATCCGGGCTCAGCAAGGGCGGCATGAAGACCAAGCTGATGGCGGCCCGCACCGCGACCGCGGGCGGCTGCGACATGGCGATCACGCAAGGCTTCGTGCTGCATCCCGTCAGCGCGCTCGAGAATGGCGCGCCGGCCACGTGGTTTCTGGCACAGGGCGATCCGCAACAGAAACGCAAGGCCTGGATCGCCGCGATGAAGCCCAAGGGGCGGCTTACCGTCGATGCGGGGGCCGCCGGCGCGCTCGCCCGTGGCAGCAGCCTTTTGCCCGCCGGGGTGGCGCAGGTCACCGGGCGTTTCGGGCGTGGCGATCCGGTGGAGATGGCCGACGAGACGGGCCGCGTGCTGGGGCAGGGCCTGACACGCTATGACGCCGAGGATGCCGCCCGGATCAAGCGCCTGCGCTCGGACCAGATCGAGGACGTGCTGGGATATCCCGCGCGCGGGCCCTTGATCCATCGCGACGATATGGCAATCTGAACTTCCTGGAGTGTGCGCCGATGAAGGACGAGATGGATATTGCAACCGTGATGGCCGATATCGGCGCGCGCGCGCGAGCCGCCGCAGCCGACCTGGCCGTGGCCACATCCGAGGCCAAGCGCCACGCGATCGACGCCGCCGCCGATGCGGTCTGGCAGGACCGCAACGCGATCCTTGCCGCCAATGCCGAGGATCTGGCGCTTGCCCGCGAGAAGGGGTTGTCGGGCGCGATGCTGGACCGGCTGACGCTGGACGAGGAACGGATCGCGGGCATGGTCGCCGGGCTGCGCGCCGTCGCCGCACAGGATGACCCCGTGGGTGAGGTTCTGGCCGAGTGGGACCGACCCTCGGGGCTGCATATCCGCCGTGTGCGCACGCCGCTTGGCGTGGTTGGCGTGATTTTCGAATCGCGCCCCAACGTGACCGCCGATGCGGGCGCACTGTGCCTGAAATCCGGCAATGCGGTGATCCTGCGCGGCGGGTCGGAAAGCTTTCATTCGTCTGCTGCGATCCATGCCTGCCTCACCCGTGGGCTGCGCGCGGCGGGCCTGCCCGAGGACGCCATCCAGCGCGTGCCGACGCGCGACCGGGCCGCGGTTCAGGAAATGCTGACCATGACCGACACGATCGACGTGATCGTGCCGCGCGGCGGCAAGGGGCTTGTGGGGCTTGTACAGCGCGAGGCGCGGGTGCCGGTTTTTGCCCATCTCGAGGGCATCGTGCATGTCTATATCGACAAGGCTGCGGATGCCGAGAAGGCGCGGCGCGTGGTGCTTGACGCCAAGACGCGGCGCACGGGCATTTGCGGTGCGGCCGAATGTCTGCTGATCCACCGCGATGTCGCCGACACCATCGGGCGCGACGTGATTCGCGCGTTGATCGAGGCGGGTGTCGAGGTGCGCGCCGATACGGCGCTCGGCGGTATCGACGGCACGGTGCCTGCCGGCCCCGAGGACTGGGGCCGTGAATATCTCGACAGCATCATCGCCGCAAAGGTGGTCGAGGATATCGACGCGGCCATTGCGCATATCCGGCGCTACGGCTCCGATCACACCGATTGCATCCTCACCGAGGATGCCGGGGCCGTGCAGCGTTTCTTCGCCCGGCTCGACAGCGCAATCCTGATGCATAACGCGTCCACGCAGTTCGCCGATGGGGGCGAGTTCGGTATGGGCGCCGAGATCGGTATCGCCACCGGCAAGATGCACGCGCGCGGGCCGGTGGGTGCCGCACAATTGACCAGTTTCAAATACCTCGTCGTGGGCGACGGGACGACGCGCGGCTAGACGGTGATCACGAAGTCATCCGCGTCAAGCCGTGTCGTCATCGAGATGCCCTGTGCGGCAAGACAGCGGCGCAGCATGTGAAAATGCGCCTGCCGCGGGTCCGGCTCTGGCAGGGGGGCCTGCCCCGTGACCCCGTCCCAGAGGTCGAGATCGGGGGTCGGCGGTGTGCCGTGTGCCGTGATCCGCGCCGCGTGCGCGTCCCCCTCGACCCTCAGACTGCCTCCGCGTGGCACGGCCTGTTCAGCCGCGAGGCAGGCGAGCATGATGATCTGCGCGCGCGCGCGCGACTGCGTGCCCGATAGCTGCCAGTCCAGCGACAGGCGAGGCTTGCCCGCGTAATAGTCCGCCGCGATCGCGCCGAACGCCTCGCAACTCAGGCTTTCTCCGGGGGCGGTGCGGCCATAGGCGAGGCGCGAGATGTCAAGCACCGCCTTCGCCCCGCGCAGACTGTCCTGCACCAGCGCCAGTTCCGCGCTGTCGCCCATGCCGGAAAGTGTCAGCAGTTCCAGACCGTTGGCCACGGCACCAAGGGGGCTTGCCAGATCGTGACAGATGCGCGAGCCTATCATCAACTCGAGGGCGGGATCATCCTGCGGCATGATTCAGGGTCTCCGGACAGGGACAGGAACGGGGGGTGGCATGACGGACATGAATTCGATCCTGGAACCCGGGATGCTGGTGGAACACCCGGATCGCCCGGATTGGGGCGTCGGGCAGGTGCAATCGAATATCGCGGGGCGCATAACGGTCAACTTTCGCGAAGAGGGCAAGGTCGTCATCGACGGATCCCGGGTGGAACTTCTTCCCGTCATTGATCCCTGAATGAGGTTAGCAAATCGTTAAAATCCGCCAACCCCCTGTCTGGCGTAGCGTTGCACTTTGTCAGGCGGTTGCATAGAACCGCGGCGAGGCCCAACCCAGACCGCAGAGACGAGGCCGATGACCGCCGCCCCGAAGTTCCGTGTCAAACTTGTCGCCACCGAGGATGAACTGCGCGCCGCGCAACGGTTGCGCTATGAGGTGTTCGTCGCCGAGCTTGGCAGTGACGGGCCGATGGTCGATCATGCGGAAAGGCTGGAGCGCGACCGGTTCGATGCGTTCTTCGATCATCTCCTGCTTGTCGACGATGCCCGCAATGCGGATGTCGTGGGCGTCTACCGGCTGCTGCGCGGTGATCAGGCGAAAGCCGCCGGTCAGTTCTATTCCGAGGACGAATACGACCTCGCCCCTTTGCACAGGTCCGGGCGCTCGCTGCTGGAGCTTGGCCGCTCCTGCATTGCAAAGCCCTATCGCGGCGGTCCCGGCATCTACCATCTGTGGCAGGGGCTTGCCGACTACGTGGCGACGCATGGCATCGAGATCCTGTTCGGCGTCGCCAGCTTTCACGGCACCGACCCGGCACCGCTGGCCGCGCCGCTGTCGCTTTTGCACCACCGATACCTCGCGCCGCCGGACATGCGGGTGCGCGCACGGGCGTCGCAGTTTCAGACGATGAACCTGATCCCGGAAGATGCGCTTGATCGCCATGCCGCGATGGTGCGGGTGCCACCGCTGATCAAGGCCTATCTGCGGCTTGGCGGGTATGTGGGCGAGGGGGCCTATGTGGACGCCGCGTTCAACACCACGGATGTGTGTCTGATCATGGACACCGCGCGGCTGACCGCCCGGCAGAAATCCATTTATGCCCGCGGCGCGAAACGGTGAGCGTCACCTGGCGGTCCGGCGACCCGCCGCCGGTCGTGCGGCGCGGTGCCGGTCATATTGCGCGCGCGATGCTGCGCGGCGGGCTGTTGTGTCTGGTGATCCTTGCGGGGGTTCTGGCGACGCTGCCGCTGCGCCTGATCGAGCGTCCGCTCTACGGGGTGCAGCGGCCGTGGTCGCCGCGGGTCACGCAATGGGTGTGCCGCTGCGCGTTCGCGGTGCTCGGCATGCGCCACCGGATCGAGGGGGTGCCGATGACCGGTCCGGGGGCGGTTGTGTCCAACCATGTCTCATGGCTCGACATCCTTGCGCTCAACGCGCGCAAGAGGGTCTATTTCGTCGCCAAGTCCGAGGTGGCGCACTGGCCCGGGATCGGTGCGCTCGCGCAGCTTACAGGCACCGTGTTCATCAGGCGCGACGCGCGCGAGGCCAAGGCGCAGACCGCGCTTTTTGCAGAGCGGCTCGGCGCAGGGCACAGGCTGCTGTTCTTCCCCGAGGGAAGCTCGACCGACGGGCTGCGTGTCCTGCCGTTCAAGACAACGCTCTTTCAGGCGTTCTTCACCCTGTCCGGAGCACGGCCCATGCAGGTGCAGCCGGTCACGGTGGTGTATCATGCGCCCGAAGATCAGGATCCGCGCTTTTACGGCTGGTGGGGCGATATGAGCTTTGGCGGGCATCTGTTGCAGGTGCTGGGTGCGCCGCGGCATGGTGAGGTCCGGATCGTCTACCACGCGCCGCTCGACGTGGCGGAATTCAGCGACCGCAAGGCGCTTGCGATGGCGGCGCACGGGCTGGTGCTGTCGGGCATGCCGGGCGACCGGCGACAAGGCACCTGAGCCCCCGCAGGCCGGGTTCCGGATGCGCCGGGATCGGATCTCCCCCGCGCAGGATCTGCTGTGCGGCGGGTTCCGCGCGTCCATCGCCGCACTGAGGCACCGCCATTGTCCGCCACGTTTTCCTCTCGCATAGCCACGGGTGTTTTGCTATCTGCACCGCAGGCTGGCGACGGACGCAAGCCCTGCGGGTGTGGCGGAATCGGTAGACGCACCAGATTTAGGTTCTGGCGCCGCAAGGCGTGGGGGTTCAAATCCCTTCACCCGCACCACTCCAACCTGGCGAAAAAGAGAATGCCATTTCGGACAGGCGCTTGGCCGGCTGGACGTGACAGGTTTGCATGGTCCGTGTCGTGGAACCGGGCGCGCAGCGTTGGTGTAATGCGGTTGACTTTCGCGGCGGGGACGTTGTTTTCAGAACGCCGGGGAAGTAGGACAGCCCCGGATGCGTCGTGCGGGCGTGGTGGAATGGTAGACACATGGCACTTAAAATGCCTGGGCCGAAAGGCCGTGCCGGTTCAAGTCCGGCCGCCCGCACCATAAGGACCTCTTGAAGGCCTTGTTTTATTAAATATCATTGACTTAGAGCATGTTGCTCAAAAGTGGAAACCGGTTTTGAGCTACTCGAACATGCGGAATCAATGGCGTGGGGCGCGAAGCGTGAATGCGGATGAACGCGACACGCCCTAGTGCCCATCCCGAGACGCAGGACGGGACTTCTATGGGGTACAGGCGACGGTGATGATCAAGACGCACAAGCACGTTGACGAACTCTCGGAGGGCCGAAAGCGGTTTCGCAGGCGATGCCCCAAGGTCATGCGCAAGGCCGTGGGCGCGCCTCTGTTGTCGCCGCTGGATCATCGGTCCAAAGGCCTGATCGCGATTTTCGGGAAAAACGGTTCATTGAACCTTTTCGAAAAGAGGACGATCACATAAGTATCGGAAAACATTGGTAGGCCCGGAGGGACTCGAACCCCCAACCAAAGCGTTATGAGCGCTCTGCTCTGACCAATTGAGCTACAGGCCCTGCCATGATCACTGGTACGTGCAGCCCTGCACGAGGTCAAGGCTTTGACATTGCGTGGCTTGTGGCGATGGTCTAACGCGGGGCGCATATCAGCGAACAGGGATTGCCATGACCCAAAAGCGTAACGGGATCACCTATGCCGAGGCCGGGGTCGATATCGATGCCGGCAATGCGCTTGTCGAGCGGATCAAGCCGGCCGCCAAGCGCACGCAGCGCGCCGGCGTGATGGCGGGTCTTGGCGGATTCGGCGGGCTTTTCGATCTGAAGGCGGCGGGCTACGGTGATCCGGTGCTAGTGGCCGCGACCGATGGCGTGGGCACCAAGCTGCGCATCGCCATCGATACGGGCCATGTCGACGGCGTGGGGATCGATCTGGTCGCGATGTGCGTCAACGACCTGGTCTGTCAGGGTGCGGAGCCGCTGTTTTTCCTTGATTATTTCGCCACCGGCAAGCTGGATCTCGATCAGGCGACGCGGATCATCGAGGGCATCGCGACGGGCTGTGAGGGCGCGGGTTGCGCGCTGATCGGGGGTGAGACGGCGGAGATGCCGGGCATGTATCCGGCGGGGGATTTCGACCTTGCGGGGTTTGCCGTCGGCGCGATGGAGCGGGGCTGCGCCCTGCCGGACGGCGTGGCCGAGGGCGATATCCTGCTGGGTCTGGCCTCTGACGGGGTGCATTCCAACGGTTATTCGCTGGTGCGGCGGATCGTCGAGATGTCCGGGCTGGGCTGGGATGCGCCCTGTCCGTGGGGCGAGGGGTCCCTCGGGGCGGCGCTGCTTGCGCCCACGCGGCTTTATGTAAGGCCCGTGCTGGGCGCGATTGCCGGCGGTGGCGTGCATGCGCTTGCCCATATCACGGGCGGCGGTCTGACCGAGAATGTGCCGCGCGTCCTGCCGGATGGTCTGGGTGCCGAGATCGACCTTGGCGCGTGGCCGTTGCCCGGGGTGTTTCGCTGGCTGGCCGAGACCGGCGGCATGGCGGAGGGCGAGCTTCTCAAGACCTTCAACGCTGGCATCGGCATGGTCGTGGCGGTGGCCCCGGAGCATGCGGAGCCTGTCATGCAGGGCTTGCGCGATGCGGGCGAGCAGGTGCACCGGATCGGGCGTGTCGCCCCCGGCGACGGCACGGTGCGCTTTACCGGACGCCTTCTTTGACCCGACAGGTCGCGATCTTCATTTCGGGCGGGGGGTCCAACATGCGCGCGCTGGCCCGGGACATGACCGGCGATCATCCCGCACGCCCCGCTCTGGTGCTGTCGAACAACGCGGAGGCGGGCGGCATAGCCTGGGCGCGCGATCGCGGGCTGGCCACCGCCATCGTCGATCATCGCGCATACGGGACCGATCGGTCCGCGTTCGAGGCCGAGATCGCATCGCGGCTGGCCCCTCACGCGATCGACATCATCTGTCTGGCCGGTTTCATGCGGGTGTTGACGGCCGGGTTCGTGACCGACTGGCAGGGGCGGATGCTCAACATCCACCCGTCGCTCTTGCCGAAATATCGCGGGCTGCACACCCATGCCCGGGCGCTAGCGGCGGGCGATGACGAGGCGGGCTGCACCGTGCATGAGGTCACGGCGGAACTGGATGGCGGGCCGATCCTGGGGCAGGCGCGCGTCGCGGTGCATCCGGGCGACACCCCCGAAAGCCTTGCCGCGCGGGTGCTGACGCAGGAGCATATCCTTTACCCGAAAGTGCTGCGCCGCTTTGCGGCGGGCGACCGTCGCAAGATCGATCTGGGGTGACGGGCGGGCCGCGTTGGCATCGCGCATGTTCTCGGCTATAGCGGAGACACGGGTGCCTTCGGGTACGCAGAACACGAGAGAAAGACGAAACCGACCCTCATGAAAACAATCACCACGACAGATGATCTTGCCGCGTTCTGCTCCTGGGCGCGGAGCTTTGCCTATGTGACCGTGGACACCGAATTCCTGCGCGAGCGGACCTATTATTCGAAGCTGTGCCTGGTGCAGCTTGCGGTCCCAGACCCGGATGAAGACAGCGCCGTTCTCGTGGATCCGCTGGCCGGTGAGGGGATGTCGCTCGCCCCGCTTTACGAGCTTTTCCGCGACACGTCGGTGGTCAAGGTGTTTCACGCCGCGCGCCAGGATCTGGAAATTTTCCACGTCGATGCGGGGGTCATTCCCGCGCCGCTTTTCGACACGCAGGTCGCGGCCATGGTCTGCGGTTTTGGCGAACAGGCCGGCTATGAGACGCTGGTGAAAAAGATCGCCAAATCGTCGGTCGACAAGAGCTCGCGCTTCACCGACTGGTCGCGGCGCCCGCTCAGTGATGCTCAGAAAAGCTATGCCCTGGCCGACGTGACGCATCTGCGCGGCATCTACGAACATCTCGCCCGCAAGCTGCAAAGCACCGGGCGCGCGGGATGGGTCGAGGAAGAACTGGGCGTCCTCACCGACCCCGAGACCTATCGCGCCGACCCCGAAGAGGCCTGGCGGCGCGTCAAGACCCGCAACACCGCGCCGCGGTTTCTGGCCATCGTGCGGGAACTGGCGCGGTTTCGCGAGGAACACGCGCAGACCCGCGACATCCCGCGCAGCCGGATCTACAAGGATGACGCGCTGGTCGAGCTTGCCGCGACCAAGCCGCAAAGCGCGCAGGATCTGGGCCGGTCGCGCCTGCTCTTGCGCGAGGCGCGCAAGGGCGAGATCGCCGAGGGCATCCTCGCGGCGGTCCGGGCCGGGCTGGACTGCCCCGAAGAGCGCCTGCCCAGACCCGACAAGATGCTGGACCGCAACCACGTCAACCCGGCGCTTGCCGATCTGCTGCGCGTGCTTCTGAAGGCGAAAAGCGAGACCTACGATGTCGCGTCGAAACTCATCGCGAGCGCCGCGGATCTGGATGCCATCGCCGGGGGCACGCGCGAGGTGCCCGCGTTGCGCGGCTGGCGGCGCGACGTGTTCGGTGCTGATGCGCTGCGGCTTTGCGAAGGCGAGATCGGTCTGGCCGTGCGCGGCAATATCGTCGAGCCGGTAGAGATCTGAAGACGGTCCCCGACCGCCGGACACGTGCCGCGCAGGCGCGGATGGATCAGCGTTGGCTGACGCGTTCGTTGCGCAGACCGCGCACGCGGACCGCCGTCACGCGTTCAAGTGTCTGATTGGTGACGAGGACGCCCGCCTGCACCTGGCGCGTCCGCGCCGGACCCTGCGGCGTGTCCGAGGGTTGGACCGCCCGCAATTCGTATGACAGAACACCGCCGACAGGCGCGTCCTCGTCGTGTTCGGGGATCAGGCGCACGTCGAAGGCACCCTGCCGCAGGGTCTGTCCGGTGACACGGATGATCGCCCCGTCGCTCGTGCGTTCGACCGTCAGCGCAGTGATCTGATCGACGGGCGTGCCCGCGTAGACCTCTTCGCGGGGGCCACGCCGGAAAATGCTGTCTTCGCGCTCGGGGATCAGCGGGTTCGAGCCATCGGCCGACGCCGCGGCCTCACGCGGGCGCGCGGTGCTGCGTCCGAACCAGTTGCGCGGATTGATCCGCGATTGCCGGAAACCGCTGCATCCGGCCAGGGCGAATGCCCCGGTCATCGATAGGAATACGCGCCTTTGCATGCCGTCTGCCCTCATATCTGCCCGATACCGGGCGTAGCGTATCCGCGTCCGCTTGAAAAGGTGCAAGCCGGGGCTGGACGTTTTCCGCTGCCCTGCCTACCTCTTGAAACAAGGATCAAGGAGCAGCCGATGGCAAATGCAGCGTTCGAAGAGATTGTCGATGATTTCGAATTCCTCGAAGACTGGGAGGATCGCTACCGCTTCGTGATCGATCACGGCAAGGCGATGGAGCCGCTGGATGACGCGCTCAAGGTGCCGGCGACCAAGGTGGATGGCTGTGCCAGCCAGGTCTGGCTGCATCCCCGGATCGAGGGCGGTAAGTTCTCGTTCGATGGCGACAGTGACGCGATCATCGTGCGCGGGCTGATCTCGGTGCTGCGCGATCTCTACAACGGATTGCCCGTCGAGGAGGTGCGACAAGTCGATGCCCCGGCCGAACTCGCACGGCTCGGCCTGCACGATCACCTGTCCGCGCAGCGCTCGAACGGGCTGCGCGCGATGATCGAGCGGATCCGGTCGGTGGCCGCCGAAGCCGCGTGACCTCAGCCGCCGGTATGGCTCATGTGACGCGTGACGCGGCCATCGACCGATTGGCGTGAATAATCGAAATCGTGACCCTTGGGCTTCATTGCGATGGCACCGCGAATCGCCTCTTGCAGGGGCGCGTCATTGCCCGGATTGTTGCGCAGGGGTGCGCGCAGATCGGCCATGTCATCCTGTCCGAGGCACATGTAAAGCTCGCCTGTGCAGGTCAGCCGCACGCGATTGCAGCTTTCGCAGAAATTATGCGTCAGCGGCGTGATGAACCCGATCTTCTGTCCCGTCTCTTCCAGTCTTGAATACCGGGCCGGGCCGCCGCTGCTCTCAGTTAGCTCGGTCAGCGTGTATTCCTCGGCCAGTCGCGTGCGCAGATCCGACAGCTTCCAGTACTGGTCGAGCCGGTCCTCGTTGCCGATATCGCCCATCGGCATCACCTCGATGAAGGTGAGGTCCATGTCGCGGCTACGGCACCACTCCACCAGCGTGAAAAGCTCGTCCTCGTTGAACCCCTTGAGCGCGACGGTGTTGATCTTGATGCGCAGCCCGGCGCGTTGTGCGGCGTCAATGCCCCTGATCACCTGCGGCAGACGGCCCCAACGGGTGATGTCGGCGAATTTCGCCTCGTCGAGCGTGTCGAGCGAGACATTCACCCGGCGCACGCCCGCGGCATAGAGAGCATCCGCGAACCGCTCCAGCTGGCTGCCATTGGTGGTCAGCGTCAGTTCCTTTAGATCGCCCGACTCCAGATGCCGGGTCATCGAGTCGAAAAAGGTCATGATGCCCTTGCGCACCAGCGGCTCGCCGCCTGTGATCCGCAGCTTCTCGACGCCCAGTCCGACAAAGGTCGAGCACATGCGATCCAGCTCTTCCAGCGTCAGAAGCTCCTTTTTCGGCAGGAAGGTCATGTTCTCGGACATGCAATAGACGCAACGAAAATCGCAGCGATCGGTGACGGAGACGCGAAGATACGAGATCGCGCGTTGAAACGGGTCGATGAGTGGCTCTGTCATGGGTCTAAACTACGCCTCGCACATGCCAGCGACAAGGGCCCGTGTTGCAGATTGCCCTGCCGGTCCGGATCACGTTATGATCCCGGCATGACAAATCAAATCAGGATACTCGTTGCGGCCGCCCTGCTTGCCGGCTGCGCGCAGATGGAGCAGACTCCGTCACCCGCGCCGGACGCGGCCCCCGTGCAAGAGGCGGCGATGCCCGCGCCGGATGAAACGTCCGAGGCGCGCGCGGACGCGTCCCCGGCGACCGGCGATCTCGGCCTGACCGTCGCCTCGCTCGGCACGGCAAAGGAGCCGGGTCTGTGGTTGAAGACGCCGTTGGTCAAGGTGCCGGGGCGGGGCCGCCTGAGCTATGCGCAGACCGGCAGGACCGTCGAGGTGGATCTGATCCCCCTCGATGCGCCGCGCGGGGCGGGGAGCCGCCTGTCGCTCGAGGGGTTTCAGGCGCTTGGCGCGCCGCTGACCGGATTGCCGGAACTGCGCGTCACGGGTCTGGGCGCGTGAGGCGTCGATTTACCCCGTGTCATTCACGGCGGCCTCGCGTATGACCTGTGTCGGTCATGCGGCGAGGTAAGGAACGCGATGCGCACGGTGGTTTTCGATCTGGACGGCACGCTTGCCGACACCAGCGGTGATTTGATCGCAGCGGCGAATGTCTGTTTTGCAGGGATGGGCGTGCGTGATCTGCTCGATCCGGTGGCGGATGCGGGCGTGGCGCTGCAAGGCGGGCGTGCGATGCTCACGCTCGGGATGGCGCGGCTCGGGCGCCCCGAGGATGCCGCCGAGATCGAGCGGCACTACCCCATCCTGCTGGACGCCTATGCCGACGCGATCGCGGTGCACACGACGCTCTATCCCGGTGCGATGGCCGCGGTGGAGGGGCTGAGCGCGGCCGGCTACCGCGTCGCCATCTGCACCAACAAGCCCGAACGGCTGGCGCGCATGCTGATGCAGAGCCTGGGCGTGCTGGATGCCTTCGCCGCGCTCACCGGCGCGGATACGCTGGCGGTGCGCAAACCCGATCCCGAACACCTGCGCGAAACCGTGCGCCGCGCGGGCGGCGATCCGGCGCGCTCGCTGCTGGTCGGCGATACCGTGACCGACCGCGAGACCGCGCGCGCCGCCGGGGTGCCGTCTGTGCTCGTCGGGTTCGGCCCCAATGGCGGGGCGGTGGCGGATCTGGCCCCCGAGGCGGTGATCGGCCATTACGACGAATTGCGCGACGTGGTGACGCGGCTGATCGGCTGAGGCAGGTGCGGCATCCTGCGGGCGGCAGGAAAGCATTGACGCGCGCCGTGTCGGCCCTCAGAACATGGTCATGACAGAGATCTTCAAGGGCAATTTCACCCAGCAGGAACCGATCCCCGAGGACGGCATCGCCGCCGCTATGGACGTGCTGCGCACGGGCCGGCTGCATCGCTACAACCTCGGGGCCGATGAGACCGGCGAGGTGGCGCTGCTGGAGCAGGAGTTTGCCGCCTACACGGGCGCGCGATACGCGCTTGCCGTGACATCGGGCGGCTATGCGATGGCCACGGCCCTGCGCGCCCTCGGCGTGGGGCCGGGAGACCGCGTGCTGACCAATGCCTTCACGCTTGCCCCGGTGCCGGGGGCGATCGCCAGCGTCGGCGCGGTGCCGGTTTTCGTCGGCGTGACCCAAGGATTGACCATCGACCTTGATGATCTGGAGGGCAAGGCGCACGAGGCCGATGTGCTGATGCTGAGCCACATGCGCGGGCATCTCGCGGATATGGACCGGCTGATGGCGATCTGCGAGGCGAACGGCATCACCGTGATCGAGGATTGCGCGCATACGATGGGGGCCGCGTGGCGCGGCATCCCCTCGGGTCGGTGGGGCAAGGTCGGCTGCTATTCCACCCAGACCTACAAGCACATGAATTCCGGCGAGGGCGGGTTCCTGATCACCGATGATGACGCGGTGATGGCGCGGGCCACGCTGCTGTCGGGCTCCTACATGCTGTATGCGCGGCACGGCACGGTCCCGCCCGAGGCGGCGTTCGACGCGGCGAAATACGACACGCCCAATGTGTCGGGGCGCATGGATCATTTGCGCGCGGCGATCCTGCGCCCGCAACTGCGCAATCTCGACGCGCAATGCGGGAAATGGAACGCGCGCTACCGCGTGGTCGAGGACGGTCTGCGCGGCACGCCGGGCCTGCGGGTGGTGGAGCGGGCCGCGCAGGAGACCTATGTCGGCTCGTCCATCCAGTTCCTGCTGCTGGATTGGCCGGGGGCGCGGATCACCGAGGCGCTGGACCGCTGCCGCGCGCGCGGGGTCGAACTCAAATGGTTCGGCGCGTCCGAACCCGTGGGCTTCACCAGCCGGTACGACAACTGGCATTACGCGCCGAGCACCCCCATGCCCGAGAGCGACCGCATCCTGCGCGGCATCGTGGACATGCGGCTGCCGCTGACCTTCAGCCTCGAGGATTGTGCGCAGATCGCGCGGATCATTCGCGCCGAGGTCGGTGCGGTGTTTCAGGCGCAGGGCTGAGCCGGGCGGCGCTCAGTCGGTCAGGTACCTCTCCAGCACGATGGCCGGCATGTCCCCCCGCAGCATCCGGTCGCGCATCACGTAGGACGGGGCCACGTCCAGCCCGAGATCGCGGGCGAGGCCTGCGTCTTCCTCGATATCGAATACTGTCGCGCGAAACCCCAGCCGTTCTGCAAGCGCGCGCAGATCGGCCATGGCCGATCCGCAGGTGCCGCAGTCGGCGCGGGTGAAGATCGCGATCCGGGTCGGCGCGCCGTCCGGGCCGATACCGGGCTGTTCGGGATCGAACAGGCGCGATGCTGCGCGGTCCAGAGTCCGCAGGTCGCTCGCGGCGTCCTCGGCATAGAGATCGATGGGTTCGGGGGCCGGTCGGGTGACCTCTGACAGGACTTCCGGTGTCGCGATCAGCGCCTTGCGAATCGCCTCGCCCAATGGCGCGCGCGACTGCGGTGCCACGTCCTGCGCGACCGCGGGGGCGGCGAGGGACAGCCCGCAGAGAACGGCGGCCCCGAGGCGCAGATGTCGCATGCCTAGTTCGCGCGGATGTCGTTGACGACCTGCTGCATCGCGTCCTGCGGCACGAAGCCGCGCAGCATCTGCTCGGCCACCACGAAGGACGGCGTGCCGTTGATCTGAAGCTCCTGCGCGAGCGCGTGATTGGCGGCGATCACATCCGAGACGCTGTCGCTGTCCATCCGGGCAATGATCGCATTGGCATCGAGCCCGAGAGAGTCGGCCAGCCGGATGAAGCCGGCCTGGTTCATCGTGCCGTTATAGCTCATCAGCGCGTCATGCACGGCTTTGTAGGCGTCATCGCCCGCGACCTGCTTTGTGGCGATGGCAAAGCGCGAGGCGCGCAGGGATTCCTCGCCGAGGATCGGAAATTCCTTCACGATGAAACGGATATCGCCGTCATCCCGCAGCAGGCTTTCCACCTCGGCCGCGGCGCGGCGGCAGTAGCCGCAGCGATAATCCATGAACTCCACCATGGTCACGTCACCGTCGGGGTTGCCGCCGATCCAGGAATGACCATCGTCGAAGATCGCGTCGGCATTGGCGCGTATGAGGGCTTCATCGGCCTGTGCCTGCCCGTCATTCTGACGCTCTTCGAGGACCGCGACGGCCTCCATGATCACTTCGGGATTTTGCAGAAGGTAGGCGCGGATCTCGTCATGCAGGGTGGCACGCTCGGCCTCGCTCAGATTGTCGAGATCTAGCGCATGGGCGGGCAGGGCCAGCCCGAGGGCCAGTGCGGCGGCGGTCACAAGGGGTCGAATCACTATCTATCACTCCCGTTTTTCGGCGATTTCCGCCGCGTTTAGCACATCCTGTGCCCGTTGCCATGCCGCCGATCCGCGCGGCAGCAGACCAGTGGCGCGTTCGGCATGTATCCTGGCATCCTTGAGACGGCCCTGCATGGCATAGCGTTCCGCCGTCAGGACCGAGGCCTGCCCATTGTTGCCGAGCCGGGCCTGCGCCTGTGCCAGATCGCGCAGGACGCGGACATCACGCCCGTCGCGACTGCGCGCGGATTCGAGAAACTGCGCCGCCTCCTGAACCCGGCCGTCGGCCAGCAGCGCCCGCCCGTATGACCCGAGGATGAGCGCGTTGTTCGAGGAAAGATTGGCCGCGCGCGCATAGGCTGCGACGGCCGCCTTGATCTGGCGGCTTTCCATCAGGATCTGTCCGCGCAATTCGTGCAGGTAGGGATCGCCCGAGCGCTGCGCAATGGCCCCGTCGATGGCCGAGAGCGCACGCGACAGATCGGCGCGGCGGTGATAGGCGATCGCCTGCCGCATCAGACTGACATCCTCGTAACCGTATTCCCCGGCGCGCGTCAGGGTCCAACTGGGTGCGCGTTGAAAGGCCGACAGCTTGCCCTTGGCGCGGGCGAACCAGTACGCGGCCTCCGGATCGGGCGCGACGGATCGCGATTGCGCTTCGGCAAGGGCCCGGATGCGGCGATACCGGTCGCGTGACAGCGGATGCGTGCGGGCATAGGCGTCCTGACGCGACAACGACAGCGATTCCTGCCCGCGAAAGATGTCCATCACCTCGACCATCCCCGTCAGATCGATCCCGGCGGCGTTCAGGAAACGCGCGCCGCTGCTGTCGGCGGCGTTTTCCTCGGCGCGGGTATGGGCGAAGAAACTGCGCATGGCCGCGCCCTGGATGCCGGCTGCGGCACCGGCCGCGAACTCGCCACTGCCCGCCGCGATACCGGCCGCCGCGGCAAGCGCCGTGCCGAGGGCCGCGGCGTTGCGCGCATTGCGCGCATTGATGGGGCGGCGCATCAGGTGGCCGTTGGCGATATGCGCGGCCTCATGCGCGATCACCGATTGCAGCATCGCCGGGCTGTTCATGCGCAAGAGCAACCCGGAATGGATGAAGATGCTGCTCGCGTCGATGACAAAGGCGTTCATGCTGGAATCGTCGATCACCATGATATCCACCCGGTCGGGATTGAGCCCCGCCGCACGCAGCACCGGTGCGCCGAGCGCGCGCAGGGCATGTTCGATATCGGGATCGCGCAGCAGCGTCACCGCCCGCGCGGGTGCGGCCAGCGTCAGGCCAAGGATCAGCGTGATCGCGAAAAATCGGAGAAGCTGCATTGACCTGTCCTGTCTTTCAAAGTGAAGAAGGGGGCCGTATCCCCTGCTGCAGGAAAGTGTAATGCGGAACTCGAACCGATCCAA